>OGOA01000028.1_pt1 | contig 129163 bp, 135 predicted proteins | sample 1573621 | NCBI WGS metagenome assembly OGOA01 (sample SAMEA2581917, study PRJEB24529) | metagenome | biome: Human gut stool | place: China | collected 2011
AACTTATAGTAATTTTGTAACCAGTTATGGATGGAGCTCTTTTCAATTAGAATACGGCGCACTTTTCAATTAGTATCTACAATTTGTCAGCAAAGAACAAACCGACAAACTCCGCAACTTACTAACAAGCAAAGAAAAACACCTTAGCCAGATCATGCAGCTGTTTCGGAAAAGGAATGAAGCTGACAGCCTCTTGCTTCAACACTTACCTATGGCTATACACCAGGCCACATTGCATCGTACGGTTACACGTAAGAAAAAAGGAATTCCAGGTTTATTTGGGGCAAAGGAGACTGTAATCTTGCCTCCGGAAACAAGCACACTCCAATCACTGAATGAAGCGTATCTTTCCATGCAAGCAGAAAGGCAGAAGGACATAGACAATTATGCAAACAACCTGCGCGACTATAACAAAGAGTTGAACCAAGAGCTACGCACCTTGATTGCTACGATGGAAGGGCAATTCCAGAATGTCCTTACAACTAAGGAACAATATCTTAAGAATTCGCATGACCGTTCCACTCTCGTCATCACCAGTCTTGTCCTTTCCGCGGTTCTTCTGTTGGCTGTATCATACCTGATTATTTTAAGGGATATACGTATAAGGGAAAAAGGGCGGAAACACTTGGAAGAACTAGTTTCGCAAAACTCTGTACTCTTGGACATGCAAAAGAATATCATCCTCAGCATTTCTCACGATATTCGAACCCCCTTGAATATTATTACCGGCAACACCGAACTGGCAATGAACACACGGGAAAAGAAACAGCGAAATATCTACCTGAAAAATATTGGAGATGTATGCCTTCATGTAGTACATCTTCTCAACAACTTGCTAGATGTATATCAATTGAATGAAGCAGAAGAAAAACGTCAAGATGTCCCGTTCAACCTTCATGAAATGTTAGAGCGCACTGCTGCGGGATTCTCGCATATGGCCAATAACAAGGGCATACGGTTTGTCTGCGATTTCAAAAACACGGATGTCAGACTTTATGGTGATGAGGTACGCATAGAGCAGATTATTGACAATTTACTTGCTAATGCCGTAAAGTTCACTGAATCAGGCACGATTAGTTTTCGCGTTTGTTACCATGGCAGGAAACTATCACTGGAAATTGAAGATACCGGCAGTGGTATGACCGAAGAGACACTTTCACGCATTTTCCGTCCGTTTGAGCGTAAGGCATCAGCTGCCAATGCCGACGGACATGGCTTGGGGTTATCTATCACACAAGGGCTAGTAAAGTTGCTTGACGGGAGCATTGAAGTAACCAGCTCCATCGAGCAGGGAAGCATGTTCCGTGTAACTCTTCCGTTACGGCAAACAGACGAACCGGTGAATAGCAAGAATTCGATGCAACCTCATTTTGAACACCTGCCTCATCGTGTTCTGCTTATTGATGATAATATCATGCTGAGAGATGTAGTCAAGAAAATGCTGGAAAGAAAAGGTATAGTATGTACGGCATGCCCTTCCGTCAAAGAGTTGGTTAAGGCTATGCGTAACATAGATTATGACTTGTTATTGTCCGATATACAAATGCCAGAAACCAACGGGTTTGATTTGCTTGCTCTGTTGCGCAACTCAACTATTGGTAATTCGCGAACAATACCTGTAGTTGCCATGACCGCACGCGGTGACTACGAGAAGAAGGATTATTTAGAAGCCGGATTTGCTGACTGTATTTACAAACCGTTTTCTCTTCCGGATCTGTTACATCTACTTTCAACTCTTAAAGAGTGCTGGGATGATAAAAAATATAAGGTGGATTTCAGTACGATGTTAGCAGATGTTGAAGACAAGACAAAACTGCTAGAGTCCTTTATTGAACAGTCAAAACGGGATGCGGATGAACTCGCTTCAGCCATGAATGATTGTGATCGAAAAAGATTGCGTAAGATTGTTCATCGTATGCAGCCAATGTGGGAGCTGTTGAAATTGGATGAGACCTTGTTTACTTATCGGCTTCTACTGAAAGACTTTGTTACTGATGATAATGCTATACGAGAACATACACAACAAATTCTGAAGTGTAACACTATGCTGATAGAAGAAGCGAATAACGAAATAAAAAGATTGAACAATGAAAAGGAGAATATTAATTGTTGAGGACAATGTAGGCTTGTCGCAGATGCAGAAGGACTGGTTTGCACAGGCAGGTTATGATGCGGTAACGGCCATAAGCGAACCGATAGCACGCTCATTGATACGTAAAACCACATTCGACATGATACTTTCAGATGTACGTCTGCCAGAAGGGAACGGTATCTCTTTATTGGAATGGATCCGTAGAGAAAAGAAAGATATTCCATTTATAATTACGACTGAATATGTATCGGTTCCGGATGTGGTACGTACTATTAAATTGGGTGCAATAGACTACTTGCCCAAGCCTGTTCATAGAGAACATTTACTGGAATTGGCAGAGGATGTGTTTAAGCCTATGGTTACAGTACGAAAAAAGGAAAAGGTAATGTTTCATCGGACAAGTCCTCTAATATTGCAAGTACAAAAAAATGTCCGGTTGGTTGCCTCTTCAGAAATGGCTGTAATGATACTTGGAGCCAACGGAACAGGCAAAGAATCAGTGGCACAGAGTATCCATCAAGGCAGTGAACGCTGGAATAAACCTTTCGTGGCGGTGAATTGTGGGGCGTTGCCCCGTGAACTGGCAGCCTCTCTTCTTTTCGGACATGAAAAAGGAGCATTTACCGGTGCAGATACCGCCAAGGCTGGTTATTTCGATATGGCGAAAGGCGGAACATTATTTCTGGATGAAATCGGAACAATGTCTTATGAAATTCAAACCATGCTTCTCCGTGTGTTGCAAGAAAGTACCTATACACCAATCGGCAGCAGTAAGGAACGAGTAGCGGATGTGCGGATAGTCTCTGCCACAAACGAGGATTTGCTGCAGGCTATCAAGGAGGGGCGGTTCAGGGAAGACCTCTATCACCGTTTGAACGAATTTGAAATTCAACAGCCATCGTTGGCTGAATGCCCGGAGGATATCCTTCCCTTGGCTGAGTTTTTCCGTGAACGCTATTCAAGGGAGCTGAAACGGGAAACAAGCGGTTTTTCCGATGATGCCAGACGCAGAATGCTTGCCTATCCATGGCCGGGTAATGTGCGTGAACTGCAAAATCGGGTAAAACGTTCCGTGCTTGTTTCCGAATCACCGTTATTAGAAATGGAAGGATTAAATACAGAAATCCACCAGCATAATAATGAGACAATTCCCTTAACTGCTATCCGCCCGCTGAAAGACGAAACGCAGGAGAAAATGAACATAATCAATGCTCTTAAAGCCTGCAACGGACATCGGGAACAGGCGGCTGCGATGCTCAAAATCAATCCGGCAACACTGTACAGAAAGATGAAAAAATACGGGCTAAAATAAAATGCTATGACAAGTATTCAATAATTTCAATAGGAAAAGTATGTTTGCATATCATCTGTAGATTAAAAATCTCACTTCTTCCAACAATGGTATTTGCCGTCTGATTTACCGTAATTCTTGCAGGATGTAACTTGCATTTTGCGAGATTTCTTGCATTCTGCAAGGTCTTATTTCCATCATTTCTTTTCTCTAATAATTTTTATTTCGCTGTATTTCAATGGAATATCGATGCCATTCCATGAAACATGGTGCCATTGGCATGCCGTTAGCCCTATATCATGATATAACCTGTTGCGCAACAAGGTGTAATCACCCGATTATTTACACTCAAAGACAGATGACCCGTAATGCAGCTATTATGGTAACTGGGTGTAATCACCCGATTATTTACACTCAAAGACAGACCGTATTATGATACAGATAGACCGTGAAACCTTCCAGATGATGCTCCATCAGATCATGGAACGGTTCGACAAGATTGAAGACAGGCTGAACCGCATGAACCGCCAGACTTCCGCCCTTGACGGCGACAAGCTGCTGGACAATCAGGACATGTGCGAGCTGCTCGGCATAACCAAACGCACCCTCGCACGGTACCGCCAGAAGAAACTCGTGGCGTATTACATGATTGACGGGCGTACCTATTACAAGTCTTCTGAGGTAGAGGCATTCCTCAACCAGAAGGGGAAACGTATGCCGGCAAGACTGAAAAACCAGGTGGAATAATAAAACTGAAAAGAATATGGAACTTGTATGTATTGACAAACAGACTTTTGAAGAGCTGCGTATCCGCTTCTGCAAATTTGAGGAACGGATGACACACATTTGCCGACCGGTAGAGGACCTCGGCCTGAAAAACTGGCTGGACAACCAGGAAGTGTGCGATGTGCTCCGCATCAACAAAAAGACTCTTCAGGCATATCGGGCCAAAGGGATACTTCCCTTCAGCCGTATAAAGAACAAGCTCTTCTACAAGCCGGAAGATATACAGAGATTGTTGGATTTGAGTTATCACCCTTTAATAAAGAGCAGATTATGAGCTATCATTTCATAGACAAGAAAGACCCGCACATTGATGTGATGTTTCAGGGATTGGAGAAATTGGAGAAGATGCTTTCGGTATTGGAGGAAATCCCGAAAACGTTCTTCAACGGTGAACGCTTCCTTACGGATGAAGAACTTTCCAATGTCCTGCGGGTAAGCAGACGCACATTGCAGGAATACCGTACATCCGGTGTAATCCCTTACTACCTGGTACAGGGAAAGGCTCTCTATAAAGAGTCCGACATTATGAAAATACTGGACGATGCCTATAAGCGGTGCCGGGAAGAACAACGCTGGGTATAGCTGGCATCATTAAAGTCAGAACGGAGAAACGACCTGCCGGGTTGCGGTTGTTTCTCCGTTCTCCTTTTCATACGGCTTGCGATTTCCGCTTCCGTTTTTTCTTTGTCGTGAAATCCTCTTCACATAATTCTATGCTGTTACCGAAGCCGGTGGCTCTCAAGCGTTTCATGTCCTCGTCCACTTTTGTGTCCATGACCTGCGCGTAAATTTGCGTGGTGGAAATGGAGGTATGTCCCATCATACGGCTTACCGTCTCTATCGGGACACCCAACGAGAGAGTGATGTGGGTTCCGTAATTATGCCGGGCCTGGTGGAAGGTCAAATCAAATCCATAGGCCTTTCCCAATTCTTTTGTCAGCATGATAAAATAACAGCGTCCGTAAATGTTGAACACCTTGTCCCCGGTTCTCTGGCTACGGTACTTCTCTATGATTTGGAGAGGAATATCCAGCAGACGGACAGAGGAAAGCGTATCGGTCTTTTGGCGGTGGATATGAATCCACCAAGTGCCGTCGTCTGCCTGCGTAATATCATTTACCGACAACCTCTTCAAATCCGCATATGCCAGTCCGGTAAAAGTCGAAAAGATGAACATATCCCTCACGAATTGTAATTGCGGCTTCTCTACGGGAGTAGTCATCAATGTCTTGAGGTCCTCCAGCTTCATGTGGCGGCTTCTTCTTTTGGGGAGTTCGGGGTGCAGACGGCAGTATGGATCCCGTCTCAACGTGCCCTGGCTGACAGCCCGTACCGTAAGTTTCTTCAAGCGGTACAGATGCTCATGCACGCTTTTGGGCTTCAGGTTGCGGTCGGTGCGCAGGAAAACTTCAAAATCGTCATAGAACACCCTGTCAAGACTTCGCAACGTGACATCTTCCATACCCTTCTTTTCCCGTACAAATGCGGAAAGATGTTTGTATGAACGCTGATAGGACTCGTATGTCTCCCGTATGCGGTCTATCCCGACACGTTTCTTGAATTCCTCATTATGCTCCCTGAAGAGAGCCAGCAGGGTAAGCGGTTTCTGTCCGATACCTTTGACTGCATTCTTGACCAGTTCTGCCGTGATGAAACCCAGGCTGTTCTTTATCCGATCATAATGTCCGGCTATCTCGCTTGTCAGGTCATCTATGGCGCGGTTCACAGTAACGGCATTCTCGCTTCGTCCATCTGCACGCCCTTTCTCCGGATTCCAGATAGCCGGATTGACAGATACTTTGGTACCTATCTGAGCCCATTCGGCATCGATGCTCACCTTGCACAACAACTGGCACATCCCGTCCTTGCGTATTTTTGTACGGTTGATATAAAACAGCACGGCAAATGTGCTGCGGCGTTTGGTATTCTGTTTCTCAATATTCTGTTCCATATACTTTCCATTTAAGGGTTTATTAAATGACGACAGAAAAGCGTTCTGAAATTTTCCGATTCAGTGCCTTTGTATCGGCATCTATCTTGTCATCGGTTACTTTCGCATAAATTTGGGTGGTTTCTATCTGACTGTGTCCGAGCATTTTGCTGACTGTTTCAAGGGGTACGCCATGGGAAAGTGTTATTTCCGTAGCGTATGTATGACGGGCGGCATGAAAGACCAACGGACGGTTTATGTGGCAGATTTGCGCAATCTCTTTCAAATAATGGTTCAGCATAGAATTGCAGTACATCGGCAGCAACTTGTCATCGGGAGCAGTGTCGCTGTACTTCTTCAGAATCTGTAATGGCAAATCAAGCAGCGGAATCTCAAATTCTATTTTGGTTTTCTGTCTGGCACTTTTTATCCACCATGTCCCATCTTCTGCTGAACATAGGTTGCTTTTGGTCAGCAGACACATATCTCTATATGAAATCCCGGTAAAACAGGAAAACAAAAATATATCACGGACATGATATAATGTCTGTCTGTGAAGCGGAGTGGTCATGATTCTGTGTAACTCTTCTGCCGTGAGATATTTCTGTACGGCTTTAGGACGCACCGGCTCGTATCCCAAAAACGGACTGGCGGTAATGATACCGTCAGCGATGGCCTCGCCGACAATCGTTTTCAGTTGTACGGTCAGATTGATGATTGTTCCGGGGGCGAGATTGCGTTCTGTCCGAAGGTACAAATCATACTTGTCAATAAAGGAACGGTCCAGTGCTGAGAACGGAATATCGGAGAGTTTGTATTTTGTCTGCAAGAATCTTTCGATATGGTTGTAGGCATTCCGATAAGCACGCAAGCTTTTCATGGTACGGTTTACTCCCACACGCTTTTCAAAACAATTGATAAATCGTCTGAAGTAGCCCAAAAGAGTTTCCTGTCCGCTGGACATTCCAAGCAGAATACTTTTTACCTCTTCTGCTGTCACACCGTCACGTACAGCCGACAGTTCTGAGTAGATACTTAAAGCCATTGCACGAATCTCGTCCAGACGGTTGTTTATTTCCTTTGCAGCCATACTCTTGCCTGACGCACGTCCGGAAGTCCAGCGCGACTGTGAAACTTTCATCTTCACACTGAATGCCGCTTCCGAGTATTTTCCGACACTTAATTTAGCCATTACAGGGCTGTTTCCGTCAACATCCGCCTCGCTCTTTTTCAGGTAGAACGATACCTTTACATTTGCTTGATTCATAACTAATTCCTTTGTTTGCAAAATTATTATATAGCGAGCAAATGAATGGCATGAAAAATATAGCGGAACGGAGAATAAGGTCCTTCGCCTAACAAACAAACCCTGTCTTTTTTTCTAATACGGAAAAATATGACTAAGTTTGCATGATAGACATAGCAAGAAACATCGTTCCATGCAGTGATAAACAGGATATGAAAAGTAGAAATGGAAGCTATTTCCAACCCTCTTTTTCAACCCGGAAAAGGCAACGGATAAGTAGCGATTTGTTTTCCGAACTCCCTCAAAAACGGTCAAAAACCACAAATGGAAGAATCTGGACCAAAGCTACATATTCCTTTAGTTCTCAAACACTTTGTACTATTTCCTCAAAAGTTATCCGAATGTGGGCGAGTTTCCTTATCTTTGTACAACTAACCAAAGCTTAACGATATGAAGAGACAGATTGGAGTGCTAACCGCTTCGTTGCTCATCCTGTCGGGTTGCGGCACAAGCCAAACGGCATCGGGCGATCCCGGTGCAATACTTGCAGGTGCAGCCATCGGCGGAAATGTCGGCGGTGCCATCGGCGGTCTGATAGGCGACAATAATGGCGGCTGGCGGGGCGGTTACCGGGGTTCGGCCATCGGTACAATTATCGGAACCATTGCCGGAGCAGCCATTGGAAATGCTGTGTCTGCCCCCAAACAAGAGGCATACGGTTACCGGATAGAAAGAACGGAGCCCTACAAGCCGCAGCACGAAACGTATCCCGCTCCAAGCGTCTTCGATAACCTAAGGATACGCAACATCCGTTTCATAGACGACAGCCGTGACCACGTAATCAGTTCGGGTGAGAAAAGCAAAGTAATTTTCGAAATCATGAACGAAGGTGAACAGACTATATATAATGTGGTACCGATGGTTACCGAAACCACAGGCATGAAGCGCATCTACATTTCACCACCTGTAATGGTGGAGCAAATCGCCCCTCACAATGGCGTGAAATACACCGCCACCATCAGCGCAGGCGAGCGGATAAAGACGGGAAATGTCACCATACGGGTGGCTGTAGCCGACGGAAACGGGCAACAATACGACTGGCAGGAGTTCTCACTTCCCACCGAGCGATAAACAAATTTTCGGAGTCTATACAGACTGAACACAGAGACGTAGAAAATTTAACAGCATGAAGAAAATAATACAGAGCATACCCTGATTCTCTGTATTTGGAAAGCAAAAGTTGAATACTTTATAAACAACAGATTATGGCCGACAACTATCTGGAAAACCAATACGAACAGTATCAGGCGCGCAAAGCTGCCTGGGAGAGGGAACGCAAATACGGAAAGAAGAAAAAGAAATCAGCGTATCCGCATCCCTTGCCGCAACAGAAGGATGCGGAAGATGTCCTGTCCGTTCCGGACGAGGAGAATGACAACATTCCCTACATTATCAATACGGACAATGATAATTTGATTGACGATTAACCCCTCTCGCCATGTTGCACCATTTCCATACTCCCGTAGCAGACATACCATTGCCGGAAAGATTTACTTTCCCTTTTTGCTATACACCTCATCCGCTCTGCGTGGCAGCAGCGAAAGAGGTGCAAGCCTATCTCGGTTTGCAGGAAGCGTGGAAAGAAGAGTTGGCTCAGGGCAAGATGTTCGGTGTTCTGGTTGTAAGGACTCAAGAGGGTGAAACAGGATACCTGGCAGCATTCTCCGGCATACTGGCGGGCAGTAATGTGCATCCGTTTTTCGTACCGCCGGTCTACGACCTGTTGCAGCCGCAAGGGTTCTTCAAGATAGAGGAAGAACAGATTTCGCAAATCAACACGCGCATCGGACTGTTGGAAGAGGACGAAGAATACAAACGACAGGTACAACAACTGGCTGCCCTGCGGCAAACTGCCCAAGAAACGCTGGAAGAAGCCAAACGGCAGATGAAACGCGCCAAAGAGAAACGGGAAGAGCGAAGACGCGAAGCGGCTTTACCCAACGGTGCTCCAATGACGCCTGAGGAAGAGAGCGCCCTGATACGCGAAAGTCAGTTCCAAAAAGCCGAATACAAACGCATGGAACGTGCCTGGAAAGAGCGGATTGCTCCCTTACAGCAAACGGTTTCCGATTATGAGGCCGGCATACAGGCATTGAAAAGCGAACGTAAGCAACGTTCTGCCGCCTTGCAGCAAAAACTGTTCGAACAATTCAAAATGCTGAATTATCGGGGAGAAGTCAAGACGCTTTGCGACATCTTCGGGCAGACCGTACACAAAACCCCGCCTGCGGGAGCCGGTGAGTGCGCCGCACCCAAGCTGTTGCAACAAGCCTATCTGCACGGGTGGAAGCCTGTTGCAATGGCAGAATTCTGGTGGGGAGAATCCCCCAAAACGGAAATACGGCATCACGGACATTACTATCCCGCCTGCAAAGGCAAGTGCGAGCCTATATTGGGACATATGCTGCAAGGTCTTGAAGTAGACGAGAGCCCGATTCTGAAAGAGTTGCAGTCCGGCAAGAAAACATTGGACATTATCTACGAAGACGAATGGCTGGCGGTGGTTAATAAACCGGCAGGGATGTTGTCCGTACCCGGCAAAGAAGATGTGGTTTCCGTTTACAGCATGATGCGCGAGCGGTATCCCGATGCGGACGGTCCGTTGATTGTACACCGCCTGGATATGGCTACATCGGGACTGCTGGTGGTTGCAAAAACCAAGCAGGTCCACCAAAACCTGCAAGCGCAGTTTAAAAACCGCAGTGTAGGCAAACGCTATATTGCGTTGCTTCAAGGCAGCGTTTCTCAAGATGCGGGAACGGTTGAACTGCCATTATGCCCGAACCCGCTCGACCGCCCCCGGCAAATGGTGCATACCGGATATGGCAAGCCTGCTGTAACAGACTTTGAAGTACTGGAACGCAAGGACAACCGTACCCGTATCGCCTTTTATCCCCGCACCGGACGCACCCACCAGCTTCGGGTGCATGCCGCCCACCCGCTCGGACTGCACTGCCCCATCGTAGGCGACGAGCTCTATGGACGGAAAGCCGAACGCCTGTATCTGCACGCCGAAATGCTGGAGTTTACACATCCGGTGACCGGAAAGAGAATAAGCATCACTCAAAAAGCAGACTTCTAACCTATGAAGTAACCGATTATAACCGGCAACCGACGTTTATACCAACAGTAATCACTATTAATAACCCCAAAACAAGTATCCGATGAAAATCCTTCGACCCACCCCGCAAGATTATGACGAACTGCTCACCGTATGGGAAGCCTCCGTTCGTAGTACCCACCATTTCCTGACAGAAGAGAACATACAATTCTACAAGCCATTGGTACGAAACCAATATTTCCAGGCCGTAGAGCTTTACATCATCCGTAACCGGGAAGGAAAAATCGCTGCCTTTATGGGGCTGAGCGACGAACTCATTGAAATGCTCTTTGTACATCCCGATGAACAGGGAAAAGGATATGGCAAGCAGTTGATGCAATACGCACTCCACGAAAAACATATCTATAAGGTGGACGTCAATGAGCAAAACGAAAAAGCTCACCGGTTCTATCTGCACATGGGCTTCCAACTCATCGGAAGAGATGAAACCGACCCTTCGGGGAATCCTTTTCCCATTTTACACCTGCAATGGAAGCCGTAGATGAACACGCATTGCATAAAACAAAAACAGATTGACTTATGAGAATACATCACATCGCCATCTGGACTTTCCGTCTGGAAGAAATGAAAAAATTCTATATCCGTTACTTCAAAGGTACAAGCAATGAGAAATACGTCAACCCTCAAAAAGGGTTTGAATCCTACTTTATCCGCTTCGACTGCGGAGCCGACCTGGAGCTGATGAGCCGTACCGATGTACAGAATACTCCCATCGGGGAAAACAGGCTCGGTTTGACCCACTTCGCCTTTGCACTCGACAGCAAAGAAGAGGTTCTCGAACTGACGGAAAAGCTGCGAAGTGCCGGATATACCATCAGCGGAGAACCCCGTACATCGGGAGACGGATATTTTGAAAGCGTAGTGCTCGACCCCGACGGCAACCGTGTGGAATGCGTGTTCAAAGCAGGCTGAAAAGTCATTTTACACAGAATTTAAATCAACGTCTTTCGTCCGGCATTGCACTAAGTTTCCTATGTTTGCAACATAATTCATAAGTAGATTTTAAATTTATCGGAAACCATGAAAATCATTGCATTCCTATTTACGGCATTTATCAGCCTGCAAATGTCCGGGCAAGAGAAATTCCCCGACGGCACGCCTATTCCCGACTGGTTCAGACAGAACGAAATCGTAAACATCGACACACTGGGCAAGAAGTATACCATTACCGATTACGGTGTGGCAAACGACAGCACAATCCTGCAAACGGAGAAAATACAGGCCGTCATCGACCGGGCAGCCGAGAATGGCGGCGGCGTTATCATCATCCCCAAAGGAACATTCCTCAGCGGCTCCATCTTCTTCAAGCCGAAAACGCATCTATACATGGAAGAAGGTGCAGTGCTGAAAGGAAGTGACGACATCAGCAACTTCGCCATTGTCAACACCCGCATAGAAGGACAAAGCCTGAAATACTTCGCCGCACTGGTAAATGCCGACAAGGTTAACGGATTTACCATTTCCGGCAAAGGCACAATCAACGGCAACGGGCACAGGTACTGGAAATCTTTCTGGCTGCGCCGGCAGGTTATCCCGAAATGTACCAATATGGACGAGTTGCGCCCCCGCCTGGTTTACATCTCCAACAGTAACGATGTGCAAATCTCCGGAGTACGCCTTATGAACTCTCCGTTCTGGACTACGCATATCTACCGTTGCAATAACATAAAGCTGCTGAATCTCCATATTTTCGCTCCTGCCGCCCCGGTGAAAGCACCGAGCAGCGATGCGATCGATATTGACGTCTGCAGCAATGTACTGGTGAAAAACTGTTATATGTCCGTCAACGACGATGCCGTGGCACTGAAAGGCGGCAAAGGCCCGTGGGCGGATAAGGACCCTAATAACGGCAGCAACACCAACATTATCATAGAAGACTGCACATACGGCTTTTGCCACAGCGGTCTGACATGCGGCAGCGAGTCGATACACAACCGCAACATCATTCTCCGCCGCTGCAAAATCAGCAATGCCACGCGCCTGTTGTGGCTGAAGATGCGTCCCGATACGCCGCAACACTACGAATACATCCTGGTGGAAGACATCACAGGCGATGCCAAGAGCATGCTGCTCATCAAACCGTGGACACAGTTCTTCGACCTCAAAGGCCGCAAGGACATCCCCCTCTCACGTGCCAACAACGTGACGCTGCGCAATATCAGCCTGAGCTGCGACATATTCTTCAACGTCAGAAAGTCCGACCAATACGAATTGAAGGATTTCACTTTCGAGAATTTGAATATCAAGGCAAAGAATGCCCAATGCGACAAAGAGATTATCTCTAATTTTGAGTGGAAGGACGTTAAGGTCAACCAATAATGCAGGCCGCAGGCCGCAGGCAGCAAACGCATCACGAGAAACGAATAAACTTCATTATCGTATAATTCGGGCACAAATAACGCGGACTTTCGTGGATACAATTAATAACATCCACGAAAGCCCGCGTCATTTATTTCCGGACAATTATTCAAAACTACGCAACATGCTGATTTCTTCCGCCCAAAGCGTTTCATCCGGAGTTTCGAGTATCACCGGCATATCGTTAAAACGCTCGTCTTTCATAAAACGCTTGAAGAAATCCAAGCCGATAAGCCCCTTGCCGATACTGTCGTGACGGTCTACACGGCTACCCAACGCTTTTTTCGAATCGTTCAAGTGTATGGCGCGCAGAAAACCGAAGCCAACGGTCTTATCGAATTCGTCGAAAACCTTATCGTATTCATTTACGATATCATAACCCGCCGTATACGTATGGCACGTATCAAGGCAGACACCTACACGCGACTTGTCTTCCACACGGTCGATGATATGTTTCAGTTGCCAAAACTCGTTGCCTACATTGCTGCCCTGTCCTGCCGTATTTTCAATGACCGCCGTCACGCCTTGCGTCTTGCCTAAGGTTATATTAATCGATTCGGCAACCCTGTCCAGGCAAGCCTCAACCGAAATTTTATTTAAATGGCTGCCCGGATGGAAATTCAGCAGTTCCAGCCCCAGTTCCTCACAACGTCGCATCTCATCCAGAAAAGCCGCACGGCTCTTCTCCAGTCCTTCTTCTTCGGGATGTCCCAGATTTATCAGATAACTGTCGTGTGGAAGAATATAACGTGCCTCCAAAGCATATTTCCTGCAATTCTCCTTAAACAAGGCAATACTTTCCTGCATCAGGGGCTTCGCCACCCACTGACGCTGATTCTTGGTAAACAGGGCAAAAGCATTCGCTCCTATTCCATGGGCATTGACGGGAGCCAGCTCCACACCGCCGCCGGCAGATACATGTGCACCTATAAATTTCATATTTCGATTATTATTCGTTAGTTTATTGTTCTTTCATAAATTCCCATTGAGACTTTTTCATATCTACAAAGCCGTTTGTCTTAAACCGGACACCTTCATTCTCCAACAATACTCTTTGCTCCGTCCAACCCGGCACTAATCTGCCCCGGCTGTTTACAACCCTATGACAAGGCAAATGCAATTCCTCCGGTACGTTGTGCATAGCCTGCCCCACCATACGCGAGCACTGAGGTCTGCCTACCAAACTGGCAATCTGCCCGTAGGTTACAACGCATCCTTCAGGAATAGCGGCAACAACACTGTAAACATCTTGCAGAAAAGTAGTCCGATTCATAAGATAAAGTCTTTCTTTGCGGCAAAGATAGCGTAAACAGAGAGTATAAAAAATACACAGCCTTGTTTTTTATACCAAGCGACAGAAATGAGATGCCTACCCGACAGCGGGGCGTCTCACGTCTGATTACAGGAAAGTACTTGCCCCAAGCGTATTGTAAGCGTAAGTGATATTCTGCTGGCGGAGAACTTCACCGTTCGGAGTAAACAATATCTGATATTTTATCTGCACGTTCGGCCTGCCCACCTGTATGGCTACAATAGGTTGCCATTTGGGAAATTGCACCCAAACAACATTCTGTACCACCCCGTCCGAAAACTGACTGGCTGCAAAAGCGTTGAATACAGCGGCAGGCACCTCATCCAGGGTTTCCCAGTCCGTTTGCTTCATTACCCACTCTGCATCCGTATTGAACCAGACCTTGGTATCAAATCCGTTCATCATAAAATCCGCAACGTAATACTCCTCGTCCTGCGACCAGGCTATCCCTTTGGCGGAAGGATACATTTTCGTCAGGGCAGTTTGCACATTATCAGGAGCATAGCCTGCAAAAAGTGGCAAAAATGTCCAAAGCGTCAAAAAAAAGAACAAAGACTTCATTTTATCCATAACCATTAATCTATTCCATGTTGGAAATCAACAATATTTCCTGGTGTTTTGTTTGGTTCTATGCCCATAAGGATTATCTTTGCCATACAAACCCGTTCAAACAGCAATGAAATGATAAGTATACAGCCTGTGCTCCATAATAAGAAACAATACCTCGACCTGCTGCTTTTGGCCGATGAACAAGAATCCATGATAGACCGTTATCTGGAACGCGGTGAAATGTTCGTGTTGTCCGAGGACGGCAGTATCAGAGCATCCTGTGTCGTCACCCGCGAAGCAGAAGATATTTTTGAGATAAAGAACATTGCCGTTTATCCGCAATTCCAACGTCGGGGATACGGGAAGAAACTGATACAGTATCTTTTCGGGCATTATGCAGGCAGATGCCGGACAATGCTCGTAGGAACCGGAGACAGCCCATTGGCGATTCCATTTTACGAGAACTGCGGATTTACCTATTCCCACCGCATCCCGGACTTCTTTACGGATAACTACGACCATCCCATTTATGAAGCGGGCAAACAACTGAAAGATATGGTTTACCTGAAACGCAATATGGATGAATAAGACCTGCCAATCACACATTGCCCAAGAACAACGCACCGTAGAACAGATGATCCGCCTCTATTGCCGCAGGAAAGAGGGCAACAAGGAACTCTGCCCGCAATGTCTCGAATTGCTGGAGTACGCACGCATGCGCCTGTCGCGCTGCCCGTTCGGAGAGAATAAAACAACTTGCAGACTATGCCCGGTACATTGCTACAAGCCGGAGATGAAGAAGCGGATGCAGGAAGTCATGCGATATGCCGGACCGCGCATGCTGCTCTATCATCCGACCGCAGCGTGCAGGCATTTATGGAAAGAGCGTATATATCAATATTTCACCAGACGTTTCGGAGTCCCGTGCCAGGAACAGCATAAGCAGTAAACCTCTTCCAGGTCATACCCTTCTAAAGAAGCTGCCGGATCTTTCGGTACGACCTCGCCTTTGTCCGACACATATACGGGCAAACGCTCTCCCTGCCCGTTCAAGACATAAAATGCCCCCACCTTGCATTGGGGGCACACCATTTTGCGCATAATCAGTTGAAATAATATAAAAATACAGCAATACCTTCAAGCGCTTTCTTCTTCTCGCCCTGAATCTCAATGGCAAACTTTATTTCCGCCTTTGCCACACCGCGCAGGTTTGCCAACGAATGCAGAGAAGCCACCAGACGGATGCTCTGTCCGGAAAGTACAGCCTGACCGAACTTCATCTTATCCATTCCGTAGTTAATCATCATCTTCAGGTTATTTACCTCAATAATCTGATTCCACAGATGAGGCAACATGGAGAGGGTGAGATAACCGTGTGCAATGGTACTCTTAAAAGGACTTTCGGTCTTGGCGCGTTCTGTGTCAATGTGAATCCACTGATGGTCCAGCGTTGCGTCGGCAAAGAGATTGATGCGTTCCTGCGTAAGTTCCACATACTCCGAAACACCGATTTGCTGACCTACCAGCTTTTCAAAATCCTCGTACGAATTGATAATAACTTTTTCCATATATTTTTTGTTTTGTTGGGTAAATGCGTTGTAAACGGTAACAAAGATACCGCTTATCTCCGAATAAATTACAAGCGAATCATTAAAAAGCCATATTTTTCCGGTTGTTGTTACGGTAATTACTCTCATTATTACCCGTATCATTCTTCAAAATAGCATGCAAATTCACGCTCTCTTATCAATAACTGACATCACGGTTTCGCAGGCCAAGACAAAGATAAGTTCAACAAAATCATTATTGTACCGCTTTTAATAAAACATCCGCTCCCTATTTCTTTCCATTTCTGCGAATTATATCTATTTTTGTATGCGCATATAATATAAACAACCCTAAACATCCATGTATGGACGCTGAAAAGGATTACAACCTGCTGTCAGAAATAATGCACAACGCCAATATAGGCTGGTGGAAAGCCGATATACAAGATGCCGATTATATATACTACGGTCCCATCGCCAGCCTGTTAGGATTGGAAGAAGGCGGTTGTATCAGTTTTGAAAATTTCAACAAGCGCATACTGAGAGAGGAACAGCCGCATACTACCGTCCGTTCCTTCGACAACATACAACAGACGAATGAAACCGTCTATCTGCTTGATACCGTCAAAGGACCGACATGGGTTCGCAGCAAAATCTGTATGCAAAAAACCGATGAAAACGGAAAGACCAAGATTTACGGCATAGCCGAAATACAGGACGGTCCTTATATGTCGTCCGCCACACAGATGTTGCGACAACGCGAACAACTCTTGCACAACATCTATAAGCATCTTCCGGTAGGCATTGAAGTCTACAATACAGACGGAGTATTGACAGACCTCAACGATAAGGAATTGGAGATGTTTCATCTGCAACGAAAAGAAGACTTGCTGGGTATCAATATTAATGCCGATAAGACCGAAACCACCGTAGCCTACAACAAGATACAGGAATTCGAAAGTTTCTTCGAACTGATAGGCAACTATGCCAAAGTAGGATACGCACACTACGACTTACTCACCCGGCAAGGAGATGCCCAACACAGCTGGTACATCAATATCGGCGAACAAGAAGGAACTCCTCTGTCCCGAATCATCGGAGTGTACAGACATATCCATCCCGAAGACCGGCGCGCCATGCTCGGTTTCCTGAACAATGCAGCAAAAGGTATGGAAGACAAGTTCAATAAAGAAGTACGTGTTCTCAGAGAAGACGGCAGCTACACTTGGACACATGTCAACCTGATAGTGAAAACCTACGCTCCCGAACGGAACAGTGTCGAACTAATCTGTATCAACTATGACATTACCCGGCTCAAAACCACGGAAGCCATGCTGATAGATGCCAAAGAAAAAGCCGAAGAGTCAGACCGCCTGAAATCGGCCTTTCTTGCCAACATGAGTCACGAAATACGTACACCGCTGAATGCTATTATCGGCTTTTCCAGCCTCCTGCCCCATATAGAAGATGCTGAGGAACGCAACCATTACATCTCCCTGATAAACCACAACAACGAATTGCTGCTGAACATCATCAACGATGTACTGGATTTATCGAAGATAGAAGCCGGACACATAGAGTTGGCCCCGGTCTGGTGCAACCTATCCGACCTGATAGATGAAAGCTGCACCGAATGCCAGCCCAACGTACCAGAAGGCGTAACGCTCAAGAAACGCTATCCGGCAACTCCCAACCTGATAAAGCAAGATCCGATGCGCATCAAGCAGGTTTTGAGTAACCTCATATCGAATGCACTGAAAAATACCGTACAGGGCTATGTCGAAATTTCGTACGAGACGACACCGTCCGAAACAAGAATAAGCGTTTCCGACACAGGGCGCGGAATCCCTGAGGACAAGCTCGGCATAATATTTGAACGGTTCGAAAAAGCTGATGCTTTCATTCAGGGAGCCGGATTGGGCTTGCCTATCTGTAAGTCTATCATGGAACATATGAACGGAACAATCGAAGTAACCTCCACCGTAAATAAAGGTAGCACGTTCACAGTAGTGTTTCCTTGCCAAGTACGACCAATGGAATAAAGAATAGAAAATATGATTATACAGAAAGAATTTACCCTTACCCCCCATCGACGCGGGTTCCATCTGATTACGGAAGAAATAGTACGTAACTTGCCACAGTTGCCTCCGACCGGACTATTACACTTGTTTATCAAACACACAAGTGCCGCACTAACCATCAACGAGAACGCCGATCCGGATGTACAGACAGATATGGAAGCTATCTTCAACAACCTTGTCAAGGAGCGTGAGCCTTACTACGAACATACCTGCGAGGGTGACGACGATATGCCTGCGCATGCCAAATCTACCATTGTAGGAGCAGAACTGACCATCCCCATCACCAATGGACGGATGAATATGGGCATCTGGCAGGGCATTTATCTTTGTGAATTCCGCAACCGTGGCGGCGGAAGAAAAATCGTAGCAACCATTATCGGATAATCTCTTCCCATGAAAAAAGCTATCATCATAGGAGCCACCTCAGGCATCGGACAGGAAGTAGCCGGAATACTCGTACAACAAGGCTGGCGCATAGGCATTGCCGGCAGACGTGAAGAAGTCCTGCGAAGCATGCAGCAAGCCAATCCCCAACAGATAGAGATACAGCATCTTGATGTGACAAAGGAAAATGCTGTCTTACACCTTACAGAACTGATAGACCGATTAGGCGGCATGGATTTATTTTTCCTCAGCTCCGGCATAGGTTATCAGAACAGGAACCTGGAACCTGAAATAGAACTGAATACCGCACGTACCAATGTCGAAGGCTTTATCCGAATGGTAACCGCAGCTTTCGATTATTTCAAAAAGACAAAAAAAGGACATATCGCTGTAATCAGCTCCATAGCAGGTACCAAGGGATTGGGAGTCGCACCCGCCTACTCCGCCACCAAACGGTTTCAGAATACATACATCGATGCTTTGGCACAACTCGCACGGATGCAGCATCTTAATATCCGCTTCACCGACATCCGTCCGGGGTTCGTAGCAACGGATTTACTGCGAAACGGCAAGTATCCGATGCTGATGCATGCCGATAAAGTGGCGGAATATATCGTCCGGGCGTTGAAACACAAAAAACGAGTGACAGTAATTGACGGACGCTATCGTCTATTGGTATTCTTCTGGCGAATGATTCCACGTTGGCTGTGGGAACGGTTGCCGATAAAGAATTGATTTCGTATCTTCACGCCCAAAAAGCAAAAACAACCAAGATGAAAAGAAAGTCCGGATATATGATACTCACAGTCACTGCCGCCTTGTGCATAGGCACTTCGCTGCCTTTTCTCCTTGGCAGCAGTGTACTGAATCCTGAAAGACAGTCGGTTAAATCGGAAATACCTTACTGCGTCACCTCTCCTACCGTACCCGCCAAGATTGCCTTTGCCGGACAGGAAGTAGACTTGTTACGCTACGACCACCGCGAGCGCATGGACCGTGAACTGATGTCGTTTACTTATATGCATTCTACCACAATGCTCACCATAAAGCGTGCCAACCGTTATTTTCCTATTATAGAACCTATACTAAAGGCAAATGGCATACCGGATGATTTCAAATACCTTGCCGTTATAGAAAGCGTACTTAACCCACTTGCCAAATCGCCCGCCGGCGCTGCCGGAATGTGGCAGTTCATGCCCGCTACAGGGCGCGAGTTCGGTCTGGAAGTAAACGACAACATCGACGAACGCTATCATGTGGAAAAAGAGACGAAAGCCGCTTGTAAATATCTGAACGAAGCCTATGCCAAATACAATAACTGGCTTTGCGTGGCTGCTGCCTACAATGCCGGTCAGGGACGTATCTCCACACAGTTACAAAAGCAAATGGTGAGTCAGGCGGCAGACCTTTGGCTGGTAGAAGAAACCTCACGTTATATGTTCCGCTTGCTGGCAGCAAAAGCTGTTATCAGCAACCCGCAACAATACGGTTTTTTGATGAAACGTGAGCACCTATATCCGGCTATCCCTTACACCGAAGTGAAAGTCACCACGGGAATAGCCAATCTGGCACAATTCGCCAAAGATAAAGGAATCACTTATGCCCAGCTGAAAGATGCCAATCCCTGGCTGCGCGACACTTCACTAATGAACAAAAGCGGACGTACATACATTCTGAAGATACCGACACAAGCCGGAATGCACTATAACCCGCATAAAACTGTTCCGCACAACAAGAACTGGGTAATAAACTAAATACTAAGTCTGCTTCTCGGTCAAATACTTCCAATATCGCACAGGCATGTCTTGCCTGTGCTTGCGGGGATTCAGCCTTTCCTTGATACAGATTGCCTTGAAATAAGTTTTCCAAAGTTGCTGAAAGAGCTTTTCATCCTTATCCATAAGGCTCTCATCCAGTATTCCTGTCACAAGATGTCCTTCCCGGCTATCTTCCCCAAAAACAACGTTCCGCACCTCTTTTAAATCGTAATAATAACCATAAGCACGCTTGATGTCGTATATCAACCAACATTGGTCGGCAAAACGGTCTTTAAAATGCCCGGTTATCAAGGGAAGTACATTCTTCTCCGGTTCTACCGCCGCAAAATAAGTGCCATCTGCTGCTTTCTGGAAACGGACAAACTGCAACATCCGTATCCGTTCCCAATCCACCCGCTTCCACATACGCGAAAATTCCAAAACATCAGGGTCTGCAAAGTTCGTTTCAATGGAACGGGAAGCATCTATTGCCTTACGGATATAACGGAACAAAAGCGATGCAGTTTCCGGCTCTTCCGCCAACCAGCACTGCGTAAGACAAGACAAGGCAGATGCAGAAAGTTTTTTCTGCAAGCCACGCCAAACCCTCCCCGCTTTCTCTTCATCCGATACTACAGTAAAAGTCTCGTCACAGAACAGAGGAAGCGGCTCCCCTTCCGCCAGCAAAGCATCCGGAAAAGTACAACGGGAATAGGCTTCAAAAACAGAAGTCAGTAATCCCTCAAATGTATTATCGAATATAAACAGAGTCATTTTCTTCGTCTCCAAAATCAAGAATCAGCTGCCTGTCGTCATATTTCTTTCTGGGTTTCTGCACCAGCAAGTTACGTACTCTCTGCGGAGTCATTTCATTGACCGTGCGTACTGGCAGTTCGCTGCACGTAATAAAGTACTGCGCCTTCTTCATCACCACACCGATCTTCTTCAGTTGATAGAATCCCAATTTGGAGAAACGGCGGGAAGCGACTATCAGACGAGCCGATTTCACACCGATACCCGGTACACGGAGTATCATCTCATAATCCGCCTTATTGACGTCAACGGGAAACTGTTCGGGATGCCGCAACGCCCACGATAGCTTCGGGTCTATCTCCAGATCCAAATCCGGAAAGGTGTCATCCACAATCTCATCTACTTTGAACTGGTAGAAACGTAGCAGCCAGTCTGCCTGATAGAGCCGGTTCTCACGCACCAAGGGCGGCTGTTTCAAAGCCGGCAGACGCTTGTCGTACGTGTTCACCGAGATATATCCGGAATAATAGACGCGCCGCATCGTAGGACGCTGATAAAGAGCCGATGAAAGAAAAAGAATATCCTTGTCCGTCTCGGCAGTAGCACCTACAATCATCTGCGTGCTCTGTCCTGCCGGGGCAAAACGGGGTGCATAGCGGTATTTCCTGCGTTCTTCCGCACTCTCCAAAACACCTTGCTGAATATAGCGCATCGGAGCAAATACGCTTTCATGGTCTTTTTCCGGAGCAAGCAGCCTGAGGTTTTCTTCTTTGGGAATTTCCACATTGACACTCAGACGGTCGGCATACAACCCCGCCTCATTCACCAACTCACGACTGGCTCCGGGAATGCTCTTCAAATGGATATAACCGTTGAAACGATGGATAGTACGAAGGTCTTTGGCTACACGCACCAGCCGTTCCATCGTATAATCGGGATTGCGCACCACTCCGCTACTCAGAAAAAGGCCTTCAATATAATTGCGGCGGTAGAACTCCATTGTCAGGTCCACAAGTTCGCTGACGGAAAGAGTGGCACGAGGCAAATCATTACTGCGGCGGTTAATGCAATAAGCGCAATCGTATATGCAATAGTTTGTCAGCATCACCTTCAGCAACGAAATGCACCGCCCGTCTTCTGCAAAGCTGTGGCAGATGCCCCATCCGCCCACAGTATTGCCCAGCATGCCTGCCTTGTTGGAACGTACAGTGCCACTGGACGAGCAAGAGACATCGTACTTTGCCGACTCTGCCAATATCTTCAACTTATTTAGTACATTTTCGTTCATACCCTGTGCCAAAAGTAATAATAAAACTTCTATTTAAAAGCAAAAGGCCAAGCAATTAATATATTAAAATCGTTGAGGAATATCATAAAAATACGACTTATTTATACAAAACAGCCATTATGCATAAAATAAAAAAGACCGCCGAACGGCAGTCTTTCACAGCATTAAATCTGCGTTTTCTCTTACTTTTTAGAATCTTCCAAAGATGCTTTGCGGAATTCTTTCATTGTCTTTTCGATTTCCAAAGAAGCCTTACGTGCACGAGTACCGGCTGCCTTGTTACCGTTTTCCAACTGAGCTTTTGCATCTTTTTCGAATGCTGCATACAATTCTGCAACTTTTTCAACTAATTCTTTCATAATCCTTTTTTAATTACTTCGTTAATAATGTCCGACAAAAATACATTCTTTCTTGAAATAAATGCAGAAAAACGATATTTTTTTTGAAATAATACGCAAAATCGGCATTTAAAAAGGCTTATACGTGTTTTTTATCTATTTTTGCAGACATGAAAACGCTTACTGATACCCAATATATACATGCTCTCATAGCCGAAGGAGAGCACCAACAACAAGATTTTAAGTTCGAAATATCTGATGCGCGAAAAATTGCCAAGACGCTTTCTGCCTTTTCAAATACGGACGGCGGACGGCTTCTCATCGGCGTAAAGGATAATGGTAAGATTGCCGGAGTGCGTTCCGATGAAGAACAATATATGATAGAGGCAGCAGCCCGGTTATACTGCCGGCCGGAAGTGAGTTACAGCACACAGACCTATCAGGTAGAAGGCCGCAGCGTATTGCTGGTGCAAATCGATGAAAGCGACCGCAAACCGGTATATGCCAAGGACGAAGCCGGCAAATATCTTGCCTATCTGCGCATCAAGGACGAGAACATACTTGCCACCCCGGTACATCTGTGTATCTGGCAACAAAGCGAAAGTCCTCAAGGAGAATTGATGGAATATACCGAACGGGAGCAGCTACTGCTTGATTTACTGGAACAAAACGACCGGTTGTCACTGAACCGTTATTGCCGTCTGGCACGTCTGTCACGCCGTGCTGCAGAGCATCTGCTTGCCAAACTCATCCGCTATGACATTGTCGAACCCGTATTCGAAGGGCATAAGTTTCACTTCAAGCTGAAATAAAGAGTTGGAGTGCTGGTAAAAAGCAAGTTATTTACTACCTTTGCGCCCATAAATCAGAAAAATTATCATCATGGGTATATTTGCCAAACTATTCAACAAGAATTCGGAAGAGGTTTCTTCCAGAAATGTGGAGGACTTCGTTTCATTGACACGCGTCTATTTCCAGTCCGTGATAGCCGCCAATCTGGGCATCACCAACATCCGTTTTGTGCCGGATGTAGCCAACTTCAAACGTTTATTCAAAATCCCCACACAAGGCGGACGTCTGGGACAAGCGGAAAAAGCGGCTTCCCGCAAGATGCTGATGCAGGATTACGGCATCAGCGAAAGCTTCTTTAAAGAGATTGACGCATCTGTAAAAAAACACTGCCGTACACAGAACGATGTACAAGCCTATCTTTTCATGTATCAGGGATTCTCCAACGACCTGATGATGTTAATGGGCAACTTGATGCAATGGAAATTCCGTATGCCTTCCATCTTCAAAGGCGCATTACGCAGCATGACCGAAAAAACAGTACATGAGGTTTGCACCAAGACCGTGTGGAAAAAGGACGATGTGCACAAGACCGCTATGACAGTCCGCCAATACAAAGAGCGGTTAGGATACTCGGAACAATGGATGACAGAGTATGTATACAATATAGTCATGCTGGCAAAGAAAGAACCGAAAAAGAAAGGTGACGAACAAGAAAAAGCATAAGCTAAAGTTTTGACAAATAGGCAGAAAAGCGTTTGTTAGCAAAACAAAAATAAATCTAAAATATTTCATAAGACGAAAGGCGAGGTTTTTATACCCCGCCTTTTTTTGTTATATTTATCAGACCGTTTTTCCCCTCACGGAACATTGAAAGCGCATCCTGCGCCAATCTATCGATTATTAATCTCTAAAAAAGAATTGCGTATGAAACAAAAGAAAATGCTTGCACTCACTCCCTCACAACTGAAACAACTTTACCGGCACGAACTCCCCGAACTGACCGGCATCGCCGCCCGAAGCGGAGATGCACAGACTTTCAAAACATATCTGTCGGAATATATGGCGGGACATCCCCAAGCGGAAAGTGAGGCCGGCAAGCTGATTCGACTTCTGATTGATTATGACGGACAAAAAGTACATGAACTCTCAACGGACAAGCAACTGCCTGTTTCAACCCTCTCCTTACTCTATGATTTCCTCACCGGCAAATTGGAAGAATACCTCGAAACTGACCTTTTCATTGATTTATTCCGACAATTCAAACGTCTGCAACACCCCGAACATCCCCTACCCGGCTTCCAACGCGTAAAAGCCTGGAGTGAACGGTGGCCTTCCGGACTGGATGAGGATGTGCAACAACTCCGGGCATACAACAAAGAACGTATCCTGCATGCCCTCATACAGAAAATAGAAAACCGCAAAAATTCTGCTTCACGCTTTCATTTTGCAGAAGGCATCAGCTATGAAGAAAAATTCCGGCTCGTCAGCGAATGGTGGAACGATTTCCGCTTCCACCTTGCAATGGCAGTGAAAAGCCCTACGGAACTGAACCGTTTCCTGGGCAATTCACTTTCCGTGGAAACCATGTATTTATTGTCGCGTGCACGTAAAAAAGGCATGCCGTTCTTCGCCACCCCCTACTACCTTTCCTTATTGAACTGTACCGGAAGCGGCTATAACGACGACTCTTTACGCAGCTATATCCTCTACTCGCCCCAATTGGTGGAGACCTACGGACAAATCCGCGCCTGGGAACGCGAAGACATTGTAGAAGCCGGCAAGCCGAACGCTGCAGGCTGGTTATTGCCCGACGGTCACAATATCCACAGACGCTATCCTGAGGTGGCCATTCTTATCCCCGATACCATGGGGAGAGCCTGCGGCGGACTTTGCGCTTCCTGCCAGCGTATGTACGATTTCCAAAGCAAACGCCTCAACTTTGAATTTGAAGAACTGCATCCCAAAGAAAGCTGGGACAAGAAATTGCGCCGCCTCATGACCTATTTCGAAGAAGACACGCAATTGCGTGACATCCTCATTACCGGCGGCGATGCTCTTATGAGCCAAAACAAAACCTTGCGCAACATATTGGACGCCGTTTACCGTATGGCGGTGCGCAAGCGAAAAGCCAACCAGGAACGCCCGGAAGGTGAGAAATACGCCGAATTGCAACGCATCCGCCTCGGTTCGCGCCTGCCCGCCTATCTACCGATGCGCATCAATGACGAATTAGTGGACATATTGCGTGAATTCAAGGAAAAGGCATCCACGGTCGGCATACGTCAGTTTATCATCCAGACACATTTCCAAACCCCGCTGGAAGTTACTCCCGAAGCAGAGGAAGGCATTCGCAAACTGCTCTCGGCAGGATGGCTCATCACCAACCAGCTGGTGTATAATGTAGCCGCATCCCGCCGGGGGCACACTGCACGCCTGCGACAGGTATTAAATAAACTGGGCATAATCTGTTACTACACATTCTCGGTGAAAGGATTTGAAGAAAATAATGCCGTTTTCACTCCAAACAGCCGCTCCATACAAGAAGAGCAGGAAGAAAAAGCATTCGGAAAACTTACCAAAGAAGATGCCCATAACCTCTCCGTACTGTTGGAACGGACACACGACCCTGCCGCCTGTATCCGCCGTTTTACGAAAGCACATCGCCTGCCATTCCTCGCCACAGACCGGAATGTGCTGAACCTGCCTGCCATCGGAAAAAGCATGACTTTCAAAACGGTAGGAATCACTCCGGAAGGAAAGCGTATCCTTCGTTTCGAACACGACGGTACACGTCGCCATAGTCCTATTATAGACAGTATCGGAGCAGTATACATTGTCGAAAGCAAATCCATAGCCGCCTATCTGCGACAACTGCAAGCCATGGGAGAAGACACGGAAGACTATGCTTCCATCTGGAACTATACGGAAGGAAAAACCGAACCCCGGTTCAGCTTATACGAATATCCGGATTTCCCTTTCCGGATTACGGAAAAAATGAGTAATCTGGGACTTGAAAGCTGCTGAAAAACTATTTTTGATTAACTTTGCCTTATCATCCGCTAATGTATAAGCAAAATCAATCTTATGGAAATAGAACAGCATCCTTTAGAACCTTTCCTTCCCGGCAATGCACGTTTGCTGATGCTGGGGAGTTTCCCGCCGCAAAGAAAACGCTGGTCCATGGAGTTTTACTACCCGAACTGGAATAATGACATGTGGCGTATTGCAGGTCTTTTATTCTTCAATGACAAAGACCATTTTGCCGATAAATCCCAAAAAGCTTTCCGCAAGGAGCGTATCATCGATTTCCTGAACGAAAAAGGGATAGCCCTGTTCGATACGGCCACTGCCGTAAGGCGGTTGCAAGACAATGCATCCGATAAGTACCTCGAAGTGGTCCGGCCTACCGACATATCCGCATTATTGCACCAACTGCCACAGTGCAAAGCGATTGTCACTACGGGACAAAAAGCCACCGACACGCTCTGTGCGCTGTTCTCATTGCAAGAACCTAAAGTCGGCGATTTTACAGAATTCATTTTCGCAGACCGCCCTATGCGGCTCTACCGCATGCCCTCTTCATCAAGAGCTTATCCGCTGGCTCTAGAAAAAAAAGCGGCAGCCTATCGCATTATGTATCAGGACCTACAAATGTTATAAGCCATTTTTTTAAGAAAATAAAGCAACAAAGAACTTGCAGATTTGAAAGTTTCCATTACCTTTGCAGCCGCAAACACGGGAGTAGCTCAGTTGGTAGAGCACCGGTCTCCAAAACCGGGTGTCGGGAGTTCGAGCCTCTCCTCCCGTGCAACGATAAGACCTTGTAAATGTTATTTTGATTCGCAATAATACCCTATAAACAAGCATCTTATATAGATGTTTCTCAAAACAAAGAAACAAAATAGGAACAAAAACATATTTTTTACGATTTCCCGTTTTTTTTGCTTGCACTACTTTTCATTCCTTTCAGTTGTTCACACTCGAAGTCCTTTTTCCAACCTTCTTGCATAACCTTTGTCTTCAGACAAGCATCGCAAACCTCAAAGTGCGAACCTCGATTTTCTTTCAAGGGACATCCGTTTTACAAAGATACGCTTTTTTATAAAGACATAAACATACGGACAGGTAAATGTACCTGCCTATATTTAGTTTTATTTAGTTTAGCATATATATGACTAATATCCTAAACTAAACTATTTCTTCGGTTCTTTTAGCGGTATATTTTATGCAGCCAAAAGAGAAGAGAATCCACAACCTGTATTTTCTCTTTTCGCTGCAATCCTATTTTATTCCCTCTTATAGGATCACCAGCTGTAGGAGTTACACCATTGCGTACCGACTTTCGGTCTGTCTGATGAGAATTGTGTCGCAAAGGTATATGTCCTGCCATTCTTTTGTGCAAGGTCGGAGCCTGACGGTTCACGACCAAATCTCCACACTCTGCAATCAGAGGTAGTATTTGCTTGTGAAACCCTGCATAAAGAGCCAAGACACCTTATGAGGCGACATAATTTCAATCAATCCCGAAAGTAGTAAATACTACATGAGGGATAAAAAAGAAAATCAAATGACAACAGAAAACAGTAATCGTATGTACGAATCAGAAGAAGTAACCGAAATTATTGGCGCACATTGCAGCCTACTCGTTCCATACAAAGGATACACAGAGGGAACGGTTGTGGGAGATTACGGCAACAAAATAGTCGTCCGTCTCAACAATGGTAAGGAGATAGCGGAATACCGTGATGAAGTAATTATCTATGATTAAAAAGTGGGAAGTTATGGGACAAATAGCATTCAAATTCGTCAAATGGGATGTGCCGGAATTGGCGACACTGAAAGACTGCAAGGTTTACAGGTTACGAGAGTGCCTCAATAATGGAGGCAAATTGACCCGTGATGACAAAAATTGGATAACGGAACAAGTAAGAGGATGCTGCCGTTTTCAGAAAGGCATCGCATTGATGGGCTATTACTTCGATTTCTCGGATGTTCTCAAGCGATATTACGTCAAACAGTACGGACATATTGCTGAATATTACGCAATCGACAAAACAGCCTTGCGTTCCTCACTTTACGGGAGAATTGAGAATATTGTTGAAGTTAAATAACCAAGAACATGAAAGTTACAATCGAACATGTCTTCTGTCGTTACAGCGATGAAGCAACGGACATTTATTTCCGCATCATCAACACAATCCTTTTTTCAATCAACGAAGCGGAATTGCGTGCCAGCATGGAACGTCTGAAAACGGAAACACATCTTGACGATTATTTCGTATTCGGCTACGGGGCACATCATCTGTGGGTCTGCCAAAGACGCCCCAGCGATCAGGCTAAAATTTTTGAGAACCGGGTAATCATGGCTGAATTTTGATGACGGTGGGAACAGGCTGAAATGGATAACGGACAATTTCAGCCACCCCGCCATTTCCTTTTGTATAATCCTATCTTTCTTTTTTGGCTGCGCCATATCCTTTTGTAAAACCGGTCATTCGTGAAAAGCGGACTGCCGCTTTGCCGATAAGGCAGGTGTTGCCTTTTTCTTCCCCTCTGCTCCTTTCATCTCATCCAGTCGGGACATGATAACCACCTCGATATGCTGCCACGCCTTTTTGTCGCGACTTCGTTGATATTCCCTCATAGTCATGCAACGTTTTGGAAAGTTGGTGTTCCTCTTTTTGCTGCCTCAAATCAAGTCGAACTGCCCACAGTTCCAATCCTGCCGTTTCTTGCGGACTTACCGCCGAAACAGACTACATGATGTCAACGGACGGATATGCTCTTTCATGTAACAGAACCCGAAGCTGCTGTCCTCTGCTCTTTTTCGGAATGGCTTTCCGGCGAAGTCATCATCATTTTTCCGTTGCAAAGATAGTATGCAGCCGGGAACGACTTCCGGAAGTCTTGACCAATGGCGTAGCCGCATCAATCTTCCTTTATCGAGCCTTGCGGTTTTACCTGCGGTAAAAATAAAGAGTATTGATACGCTATCCTTGGTGCATCCCTTTTCTGCACCTACTTTTTGAGGCAGCGTAAAATTGATTAAAAACTTCTAAAAGCAATTCATTATGAAAAAGATTGAAAACAATTTCGCAGTAACCGGATTCGTAGGTAAAGATGCAGAAATCCGTCAGTTCGCCAACGCCAGTGTAGCCCGTTTTTCTTTGGCAGTAAGCCGACTGGAGAAGAACGGCGAGGAATCCAACCGCGTTTCCGCCTTTATGAACTTTGAGGCATGGCGCAAGAACGAGAACGCCGGGTCGTTCGACCAACTGACCAAGGGCACGATGCTTACCGTCGAGGGGTATTTCAAACCCGAAGAATGGAGCGACAATGCCGGTGTGAAGCACAACCGCATCGTGATGGTGGCAGTCAAGTTCTATCCGACCGTCGAGAAGGAAGAAGCCCCCAAGGAACCTGTTAAGAAGGGGAAGAAAAAAGGCAAGAAATAATCTCCTGCCTTACATGAATAAAGCGGCGTAATAGCCGCTTTTGTTTTACTCATTGCCAATCTATCTACTATAGCAATTCTCTTGTAAACACGATTACTTGTTCTCTTTTACTGCATTCACGAATGATTTGGCTGGCTTGAATGCAGGGATATTATGGGCGGGAATTTTGATTGTTGTGTTCTTAGAAATATTCCGAGCCGTTTTTTCAGCTCTACGCTTTATGATAAAGCTGCCGAATCCGCGCAGGAATACATCGTTGCCTGCGATCATCGACTCTTTTACATTTTCCATGAATGCCTCTACCACAGTCTGTACTACCGCTTTCTCTATTCCGCTCTGCCGTGAAATCTGAGCGACAATTTCTGCTTTTGTCATTTTCTTCTTGATTTTAATGAATACCCTGCAAAATTACAAAATATCGGCTTGATACAACTATCCACCTTATTTGTCATCCCGGAAGCTGCTCTTGCTGAAACCACCAAACACTCCTTTCAGGAGTTTCCCAACAACAAAGAATACTAACAATACAATTATAATATCTCCCATAACTCTTTCATTTTAGTTAAAATATCTCAATATAAAGGTACGAAAAAACTGCGGATAATGCAAATAATCAACTGATTTTCAATGTGTATTATTTCGTTCAGATATTGCATTGCTCTTGTCTATTTCCGTAGTCCCGGTACACGTCCGGGTTTTCTGTTAAGTTGTACCCTGTATTTATTGAGTATGCCATACACTGTACTTTTGCTCCGGACACCGCTCTCTTTCCATATGTCCCGGATTGAATAACCATCGTTATACATGTCCACAATCTTCTTATCCCGTTCCGCTTTACTCAAACTCTTTTTGGTAAGTATGGACGTATTGATACTTTGTTGCAGGCGCATAATCTTATCAGATGATTTTCGCAGTACGGCCACTTCCTCTGGAAGTGCCCCGAACATCATCAACACTTCTGCAGGTGTCGTATCGGCAAACAGTTCGTTACATGTGTCAATCTTATCATGTATGGAGATGATGCGCACCACTTTAATCCGGCATAACTCGATCAAGGCCGCCAGTTCCCGCAAGCCGCGCACGGCATTGCTGAATTTCGATACCACCAGTTCGTCCCCTCTTTCAAGATTCGACATGAGTTGTTTCCACTTCGGTCTAAGCGTCTCGTGTTTGACCGATTCCTCTATCACTTGTACACAACCGTACTGGAGCATCCATTCCTTGTCCGCGTCAAACGCATCATAGGAGTTTGCCTTAAATATATAACCAACTTTTGCCATGTCAATATACAATTCCGATGATAATAAGTGCAAAGATACGAGTTTTATTTGAGTGTTCAAATCATACTATATTAAAAAACAAGAACAGCCCTCGAATCATTCTTTTTCTTTCACTTGTTTTCATTGGAAATCATACTATTAAGTACGATATTGAAAAATGCGCAAAATACGATCGGAATGATACGAAGTATCGAAAATTATATATAGTTTTGCGCAAAACAATACGAAATAATATAGTATGAAAACATTAAAATCGAACTTAAAACGACATATGATTATAGCCAAAACAATTGCCGTTTCTATTGCCATATTCACGTGTACATCGTGCGATAGCGGAAATGGCAAACGTATGGCGAATGTCAAAACCGACCCTGCCGGAACATACAGGGGATATCTGTCCGATGTACGTAAGCTGGACAACCTTTCCATTAAAGACTTGGCCGAACACCTTAAGCAATGGCAAACCATAAGGGATTCCGTTTTCCGGTATCTCGAACGAGACACGCTCGCCCAGCTTCATTCAGTCCATATTGAAGATTGCAAACGGACGCATGATTCCATCCGAATGGAATTTTCCCGACTGGCTTTGTCGAAGCCCTGTACTTATAAGGATGTGCTGCTGGTCAAGGAGCAGGTCTCACCGCATCTGAAAGATGCAGAACTGCATCGTGCGGCTGAAGCAATCCGCCCATTCTTTACTTCGTTGGACAGCCGTCCCGTCTGTCCGGGGAATCGGCAACGTGTCCTTGCTGCATATAGGGATGTACTGACACAAACAATTGATTACGGCATCCACTGCATAGCCGACCTGACAATTTATATCGAAAAAGAGGATGCGGCATTCCGTGCTTTCCTCTCACGTCTGCCCGATTTCGATGGTGTGGATCTTTCCGATATCACACATAATACGGAGCGATGCTGCTCACAGGTATTCCTTGCCGCCGAGCGGAACGACATCACCTATCAGGACGCAATGGTCTATTTGGCCATGCGCACCAACCGCAGGTTGATTCAGAATGTTCAGACCTGTATCGACAACATCCGCGATAAAAAAGTCAGGACACCGGCACAGGCGCAAGCCTATATCTGGATGCTCCTCCAGCCTTATTCTTCAATGGACGGCTTTTGTATGGCATTGCTTTCATCCGAGGAGAGACGGCATCTTGACACGCTTGCCATGCAGACATCCGACGCTTTCGAGTTTTTGGGTAAAATCCTGCAATCTGGGAACAACCGGCTGGACGAGTTGCCCGGAATGCTGTTGGAGGCATTCATACACACCCTGTAATGATATAACACGAAAAACAATATGATTATGTTACGACACTTCTATGATGACTTCATGACGTTCGTTCCCTTGCAACTGCCCCAGTTGCTCGATGTGACGACTATGGAGGAACCGCAGTTCTACGGTGACTATGTACTGCTTACGTTTCCGTTGCGCAATCCTTATGATTTGGACGAGGTAATGGATATGTTCGAGGACGACATGGAGCTGATAACGCTTTATCACCACATCCCTATGCGCTCCGAGAAATTCGGGCATAGCACCTGCGCGTACTCGAATCCAGCTTTCGGGCAGATGTTCAAGATGAATGCCAAGACGGATACCGAGGGCAAGGTAAACAGCATCATCGTCACGATCTATGATTCTTTGGAACAGATGTACGGAGACTTGTGCCTCGATTTGGAACTCCACTCCAAAGGCGGCTTCTTGAAGTATAAAAAAGACAAGGCCGATGTGCTAATGAATTTTATATGAGGAACACACTGTACCGACAAATGGTCTATTGCATCAACGCCTACCGGACGTGGATAGAGGTTGCCGATGACAATCTTTACAAGGAGAATATCATTTCGAGAACCGACAGGACTGACTACCTCGTCTCCCGCACGCTGGTGTTGCGTGCATTCAAAACGCAAGGTGAATATGCTGAAGGGACAGTATGGCATATTCCGGAGCATGAACTGGACAAAGCGTTGGCAACTTATCGCAAGCAGAACCCCCAATTCAAACAACGCATCAAAAAGGCGGCGATGTACCTTTCTGCAGCAGATGCCGAAACCATTATCCGGTTGGCGACTTATGGCACTGTACAATTGGAGCTCATGGTGCGTCCCATTCACATACCCGAAAAACCATACTACCTATGTTATTGAATATTCTGCAACTCATTTTCTATGCTATACCCTTTGCGGTGTCGCTGACATTGTACAAGAGCAACAAACGGTGCATGGCAGTCTTTTACATGGCAATGGCACGAAGCGACAAGGCTCGCAAACTCTATGCGCAAATTTGGCTGATATGCCTGTTACTTTTTCACTATGTATATGCGTGCGGTCATATAGGCGAATTTGGCATCCTGTTATCTACCGGAGTCTGTGCCGCCATGTTCTCGTTTAAGCGAACGGATAACTGGTTCCGCAAGTTGCTGGATTGCCCTCGTGCATTTGTCATCCTTGCATTGGTAACAGTGGTCATCGGATTCGTACCGCATTTGTACACGCTGTCGGTAACTGTTACCTTTCTTCTTTTGGCTGCCCTGTTCTATCCCTCTGTTCGGGTCATGTCCGAATGCAAGGACGCGGAAAAACGTACCGAATGGGTGAAGTATTCTCAAACACTGTCCGAATCGTATTACGATAATCATCACGCAGGGTTGCCGCATAATGCGGATAACGGCAACTCGGTTCATCCGCAAAATAATAATCATCAAAAACAGGACGATAATGAAAAATAAGCAAGAAATCCCTGCCGTCATAGTGGCGGATGTAAAGGTGTTCGACTACCTTAAAGAAAAAGTCGGCGAACGAAAGACACGGACGGAAGCCTATAGTGACCTGCTGGACAAATCGCTGGCAGGTTTTATTTCCCCTTTTCTAAGGAAACAGGACTACGACCTTCAGCCTTGCCAGTGTCATGTGACCATTTCCGACCTTGCGACGGAGTGGCATTGGCATCGTGCCACTGTCCGCTCGTTTCTGGAAACGTTGGAGGCGTTCGGACAATTGAAACGCACCAGGCTCGCAAAGAGCATAGTCGTCACCATGCCCGTGCAATCCGGTCAGTCTTCGGCTGCATCCGTTGTACAGCGACAGCCGGACTTTGCCATACAACTGCAAGAGGTATTGTCCGATTGGATAGTTGGCAAAATGACCTCTGCGGATGTCGGCAATATCTGCGGTCAGGCCGTCCGTCAGGCGATGGCTGGAATGACCGGATACGAGAGCCGTCACTGTCTGGACAGTCATATCGACACAGCATCGGCACACGCCAGTAAACAGGAAGAGGAGATTCGTAAGACCGCCTTGGGATGTATTGCTCACGCCGCCTTGCAACGAGTATTGCGCAAATCGAGATTCGATGACAGCTCGCCGCTCATTGAGTTCTTTCGTCATGACCTCGATGAAGAATGGGTATCCTTCATCGAGGCATCCAAAGAGCTTGCGGAGCTGATTCTCGATACCGAAGCGTGTGAAACGACCTTCGACACGGACGATGACAAAGAACGCCTCAAATCGCTTCGCAAACCCTTTTTATCGCTTTTGGCAAGGACACAGGAACCAGCGGATTAAATCGGGAACCGGAAACAGATTGTATAACCTTGAACAATCCGCCGCTATCCCGTTACAGGTATCCTGCCGGTTATAGGAGACACACGGGCTTGCCCGTATGCCACGAAACAAAGGGAAGGGGGAGCCTAATACCCCGACCGACATTCGTCGGCGGGAACAGTGTCCATACAGGCAGCAAGCTGGGACACGGCTGATTGTCCGCAATAACAAAAAAACAGTATGACAAATCAGAAACAAGTGCTTGATGTGCATGTGTCGAAAGGCATCACCGCCGCCCAAAGCAACGAACATCTGCGTGATCGTAGCGAACGTGCAGAAAAATACGCCATGAGCAAAGGCAACTACGACCCCACACGCAAACACCTGAACTTCGAGATTGCACCCGGAGGCAAGATACGCCCCATTGACACGACCCGCAACATCCCGGAAAGGATGGCGGAAATATTGAGCCGTCGCGGAATCAAAGACCCCAACGAAGGATTGACTGAACCGAAGTTCCGCACGGTGGTAAATATCATTTTCGGCGGATCTCGTAAACGGATGCACGAACTCGCATTCGGTACACAACAGGTGGACTTTGAAAACGGTGCGGACAATACACGCATCAGGAGGGAGGGCGACATCGAACGTTGGGCAAAGGACGTGTACTCATTCGTTAGTGGCAAGTACGGCGAGCAGAATATCGCCGCATTCATTGTACATCTGGACGAGTTAAATCCACACGTGCATTGTACGCTTCTGCCAATCAAAGACGGACGGTTTGCGTACAAGGAGATTTTTGCCGGAAAGGACAAGTTTGAATATAGTGCGAGGATGAAACAGCTCCATACCGACTTTTTCGCTGAAGTCAATACGAAATGGGGAATGTCGAGAGGAACGAGCATATCCGAAACGGGCGCACGCCACAGGACAACCGAAGAGTATCGCCGTATGCTCTCCGAGGAGTGTACAACCATCGAGGAAAATATCGACCGGCATCGGAAGGCTCTCTCCGAACTTCAATCGGACATCCGTCTGGCAGAGCGCAGGGTCAAAGGACTTACGACAATGGTCGATAACCTTGAAAAGTCAAAAGCGGAAAAAGAGGCTCTACTGTCGGCAGCCGAATTGGATTTGAAAGCGAATAGCGGTAATGTGGCAGAGTTGGCAATCCGGATTCAAACGTTGGAAAAAGAGTTGGTAGGCATCAACAAACAACTGGCAGACAAGCAACAGAAGTTACAGGCCGCTGACCGGCAACTGACCGACCTCAAGGAGGACATGGATGCCATTAAGGATCGTACCGAAGAACTCAAGGAAGAAGCCTACAAGTATTCACGTGATGTTCACTCCAAAGTGGACACCCTGCTCAAAGACGTATTGCTGGAAAGTGTGATCGGTGAATACCGGAATGTATCGGCACAAATGGACGTATCGGAACGGCAGCTATTCGACGGCTCACTCGTTCAATCCATCGCGGAACAGGGCGCAGACATAATGCACTGTGCAACGATGTTGTTCCTCGGAATGGTCGATGATGCCACCACGTTTGCCGAAACTCGTGGCGGCGGAGGTAGTAAAAGCGACCTGAAATGGGGGCGTGACGAGGACGAGGACAACCGTGCATGGGCACTCCGCTGCATGAGGATGGCAAGCCGTATGATGCGTCCGGCCATCGGCAAAAAGCCCAAACGGTAAGTGGCACACATCTTACGATAAATCAAAAGTATAACGAATAAAATCATTGGAATATGACGAAACAACTCATTCTTATTTTCGCTGTGCTCTGCTCGTTTCAGGCACGCGCAGGTGTACACTCCATACAGGGAGATACTGTCCAACCTCCGTCATTCTATAATATCACGGAGGAACTTCAACCGATGCAACCCGTCTATCTCGACGGAGTGGTTCTTCCGATGTCCCGTACCGGCAACTGGTTTGTCAGCATTGCCGGAGGTGCGACCGCATTTCTCGGCACGCCACTCGGTTGTGAAGATCTTTTCGGACGCCTGAAACCCTCGTACAGCCTTGCCGTCGGCAAATGGTTCACGCCATCGGTCGGTGCACGTATCAACTACAGCGGTTTACAGTTCAAGGATGGTGCATTGTCCACTCAGGACTACCATCATATCCATGCGGATTTGCTATGGAATGTACTCGGCCGCAGGTATGCCCGGCAAGATCAAGTGCGCTGGAATCTCGCACCTTTTGCCGGAATCGGACTCCTGCATAATGCCACGAATGGGCATAACCCATTGGCTATCTCATACGGGGTGCAAGGACAATACCGTATTTCCAGACGGGTAAGTGCCCTGTTGGAACTTTCCGGCACTACCACCTTTCAGAACTTCGACGGCTACGGACACCCGAACCGTCTTGGTGATTACATGCTGTCGCTGACAGCCGGCTTCACATTTCACCTCGGAAAAATTGGCTGGAAACGTGCGGTGGATGCAACGCCTTACGTCCGTCAGAATGAATGGCTCGTGGATTATGCCAACTTCCTGTCAAAAGAAAACAAACGTTATGCAGACTTGAACGACCGGAACCGTCGAACATTTATTGAATTGAAGAAGATTTTAGAGATTGAGGGACTGCTCGACAAATACGGCAGTCTTATAACGGAAGACAGCATTGGCAAGCGTCAAGGTTATCCCACCAATAATTACAGTGGGCTGAACTCACTTATGGCAAGATTGAGGAATCGACACTGGGACGGTATTTCCCCACTTGATTCGACAAATACCCGATATGTCAATAATGACCGCTTACCCGAAAAAATGGCCATAAACGGTTCAGAAGATATGAAACTCATGCAAGTCGGAGAATGTATCGGCTCGCCTGTTTATTTCTTTTTCAACCTGAATACGGTTCATTTGACGGATGCCTCGCAGATGCTTAATCTCGATGAACTGGCTCGTGTGGCGAACAAATACGGATTGTCCGTAAGAGTAACAGGTGCGGCAGACAGTTCAACGGGAACTCCGGTTCTCAATAATTCTTTAAGTACGTCGAGGGCAGACTATATCGTTGCGGAATTAGGACGACGCGGTATCCCGGTTGAAAGAATCATCAAGGTGAGCAGAGGCGGAATAGCCGACCATGTACCGGCTGAAGCCAACCGACACACGAAAGTGGAGCTGTTTTTCACCGAGGGATAATAGCCCTTTTGTATTAACTGTTATAAATAGCCAGAGTGTCGTTCTGCGGAATGACACTCTTTTTTATGTACCTCACTATTCCACAAATCGCAGTATCGGCTATTCTTGTTCGGTGAGATTTTGTATGCAAAGGTACAGTGTTCGGTCGATTGCCAAGTACCGCTATCGCTAACGGCATCCGGATTCTCCGACAGCCTTCCGCAAATCGCAGATTTGGGTATTCCGTAGAATCAGTCCGCTGTTTATTTGTCTTATTCGCCCTTTTTCCACTGTTGATTCAGCATAAAAATCAATCCCGACAAGGAAGCCGAAAGAGCTTCGATAAAAGGGAAAATAAAAAATCAATAAATCAAAAGACAATGGGTAAATACGATTACATCAAGAACGGCAATCTCCTTTATTGGAATGACCCCGACAATGGCAAGTCTAACGGAGAGTATAAAGTGATTTCCGCACCTGAAGAAGTGGATAGTGACAGCATTATTCTGATTTCAAGCGGTACTTCGGAAGCAGAAGTTTTTGCATCGGAATTATCACCGATACCCACACCGAGAAGTCACAAAGAGGAGTTCCGAAAATGGAGAGCGGAACGGGAGGCTGAAGGCATGGAGTTTTTCAATCGGCTTTCAGAGGTGATGGAAACAGACATTGATTTGGCAGTTGGCGATATGGTAGCGTTCACGAATGATTACGGAGTGGTATTCGGCCCCAAAGAGGTATTGGCTTTCAGAAAGCCTTGGAATGGCGACAGATGCGTGTATATAGACAGTGATGCCTATTGGTTTCCTGACCGTCCGAACCAACTCACAATTCTAAATAAAGGAGGTGTGAAATGACAATAAACGGCACTCTCAAACGACTTTGCGGCAATATTGCCGCTGGTCGTTTCAATTGGCGGAAATACTGCAGCCCACAACCTTATTTCGGCTATGAAATATGTGTGACACCATTGCATTGCTCTTATGGACAGATAGGTTATACTGTTCATTTCCCTTATACCAATATGCCGGAAGTGGAATACGATTGGGAATTGAAAAAGCTGACTATTGACGGTGAAAAGTGGAAAAATTACTTACATAATCAACAATAAAAATCAATATGGCACAGAATTTTTATACCAAATGGCAGGATAGAATCAATATTGTGACCTGTCAGACCTACAGTCAATGATTGGCTACTTATTGAACCAATAATATGAACAGCCTGCATCGTATCTATAGCATCGGTACAGGCCATAAAAACATGGAGCAGACTTTTACAGTCCGCTCCACATCGCTTATACATCGCCTTCTAACGCCGCATTCCGCCGCTGTATTCTGCCTCTTGTAGCTCTTCCCGATATTCTTCCATTTCGTTCAGCCTTTCATTTACCTTTTGCAGATTGGCAGCCAATTCAATATTGTGGTCATACGGAAAACGATGCTGAGTGATCATACCTGCATTGGCAGCCTGTCCCACATCCAGCGTGTCCGATTCCCGGTTATATGCGACATACAGCACGTCACCGTTCGGCATCTCGAATGCCGGTGTCTTTTGCTGTGCCATAGCGGAGAACTGCTCTGCGACCATATTCTTGGCAACCTCTTTGATTGTCTCTCCGGCAAGATCGACACCGTAACGCCGGATATGGTCACGGACTTCCTGCTCCGTGAATTTCAACATCACTTCGTATGTCCCTCCGACACTTCCATTGTACACTACGGCAAAATTCTTATCCTCGACAAGAAGGTCGTCACCCTTGTTGTTCGTAGGCGATGAATACGTGTATTGCTCGTTGATGCCGTTGCCGTCGTAATATTCCTTGGCGAGCGTCAGCAATCCCTTATAGTCCCCTTTGTCCTTGAGTTCGTCAAGTTGTTTCGTGTCATCGGTGGACTGGAGATAAGCCACCGATGAATAGTACACCTTTTCTTTCGTGGCAACCTCTTGTTCCTTGCCGATGTGCTGCTCCAATTCCTGCGCAATCTTATCCACTCTTTGCGTAATCAGCGAGGCCGCTTTTTTCACATCGAGCAGCGTGGTCTTGATGAATTGAGGCGATTCCTTCAACTCATCGAGCCACCCTTTGAGATACGCGCAACTGTCTTCCTTGATATGCTTGGTCATACCATAACGTTGGGCTACCAATGCACTGCCGAGTTCGGCTACCAGTTCCTCGCGTGCATATTCCGGAGAACCGAATGAAGTCGGCTTGAACCGGTCGAGCACACTTTCCGCACCGGTCGAGTGCGTCATCTCGTGGAAAAGCGTTCCATAGAACGATTCCCCCGATTTGAACTGATCCTTTTCTGGAACGATGATTTCATTCTTCGTGATTGAGTAGTAGGCACTGTCCTGATGTTTCGGCGTAATCGGACAAATCCAAAGATTATCCTTTATCATCGTATCGACGGGTGCGAAACAGAAATGCTCGCCACTCTCGATTGCCGGACGCACATTTTCCTCCTCCAACTTTTTCCACAGCTCCGGACGTGCTTCCTGCAAATTGGTCTGCGCCACATTGAAGACCCGGAACACCTTCATATTCGGATAGACATTGTACTCCTTTTTTTCATCATCGGAGAGTTTCTTGTAATCCTCATACTTGATTTTCTCTTTTGTCTCTTTGTGGATACACGTAAACGTGGTTAGCATGACCGGAAAGGACTTCTCGCCGCGCAACACGGAGACACGAGGCAGTTCCTTTCCGTCCTTGCCGGGATTATTGAGCCGTTGCACACAGTCGAACGTGCAGAAACGTGGAATCTTATATCCCTCATTTTCACAGTGCAGCAACAGCATAAAAGCGTTCATGCCGTTATACTCGCGCCCTGAAAGATTTTTCGGCCATTGCAACGCGCCCTCGGTGAACCAAGGCTTTTTCCAGTCCTTACGGATGCTCTCGATTTTCTCGATCATCATTTCCGCGAACAGGTCAAGAGCCTTATCCTCGCTGTTAGGCCCGTCGGCATTCTTTTTTCTGTACCCAGCCATAAGTGTTACTGATTGTGGTTAGACGAATCCGACACATGCTGTGTAAGCTCTTCTACTTTGCAAGACAGGTTGATTTTACCGTTGTGTGCCGACAGGTTCATTTCCCCTTTGGCGTCCACCTTCACACCGGACTGCAACCACTCCTCACGTTCGTAACCGAAACAGAAGAAGCGCACCCACTGGTACTCGAAGCCGTTCTCTACCTTCTCCGCACTGAATGCCGAGAACACCGTGTAGGGATGTTCTTTCTTATCCTTTTTTTCCTCGATGTTCTGACCCACCTTACCACGAAATACCAGTTCGCCCTTGATACCATCCGCGTCATCCGCCGAAGCATTGCACACCTCATTGGCGAAAAGGTTGAAATAGAGTTTCTCACTCCGGCGTTTGAGATACATCGTACCCTTCACTTCGACATGCGAGCCATTCCGATAGCCGGCGGTCTCTTCCTGACTGCCGTCCTTGCGGACATCCACCTCGATATTCATATTCTGGCCGCCCGTTCCCGGAATCGTGACCTTGAGCGGAAAGGTCAGAAATGCCTTTCCATCCTTGTTCGTGCGCATCGACGCATCGCGGCTGATAATGCCGCATACCGTAACATTACATTTAATCATCTGTTTTCTGTCTTTAATGATACATGGATCATCCGACAAGTGAGACATGGGGTTTATTGATGTTGAACTATGGAAGCATGGGACTAATCGGGAGCGCGTATCATCGCCCAGACTATCCATCCGGCGATAACCAGTTGCACGCCCACGATAACAAGCGTCGCTATCCATCCGAACAGATGATAGCAGAACAGGACGTGCTGGGCAAGAATGGAAATCCCTGCCAGACATTTGCATAGCTGTATCATCACGCATTTTATCATATCGCCACGCCTTTATCTTCTCAGGTTCTCCGTCTGACCCTGTTGTTGGGACATCCCTTGCTCGAAATTCTGTGAGGCCGCCTCCGACAGGATAATCGTGTTCAGCATACCGGCAATACGCATCCGTCTGGTCTCCTCCGGAAGAGCGTGATTGTTCAACGTGGCCGACAACCGGCTCAGTTCGGCGGCAGTCAGCTCACGTGAGACACGCAGTTCTCCATTGTCCACCCGTAGAATGGCTTTGCCGTTTTCGCCGATGGTCAGGTCACAGTTTTTCATGTTCGGTAACAACGGCTTCAAGTCGATGTTCCGGGAGTCCATAGCCACCGATATTGCCGCTTTCTGCTCTTCCTCGTTCCGATTGTCAATCTGTGTTGCCAGAAGCATCAGGGAGGCGAAAGCGGTCATAGCCATTTCCACAATCGGGTCGTTGCATCCCGACAAGCCCACGCCGCTGTCCTCCGAGGAGAGCAGTTTCTTCATCCATCCATCAGGTGAAAGATTCTTGTCGGCCGACAACTCTTCAGTTCCCTTATATTTGGCAAGCAGGTCATTGCCGTTGTGCAGCATTTGTTGTTTGAGCTGTCCCTTTTGGGCGATTTCCGCCAGATACGCTGCTGGGTCTATGTCACGGCGTGTCCCGTCAGCATAAATGTTCGCCACACCGAAGTGCAGATGCTCACCCGTTGTCCGTGTCCCTGTGTTGCCAGATATGCCGAGCCGCCCACCGGCTTGAACCAAATCGCCGACTTTTACGGAAACCTCGCGTAGGTGCATATAGGTACATTGTACCTTGCTACCATCGGCACGGGCATATTCCACCGTCAGCGACTTACCGCCGGGCGTGTTCTTATTGTGATTGACGGCTATAACTTTGCCGCCATTCTCCGTTGCCAGTACTGTGTCGCCGTTACACCGTATATCGACACCCTTGTGCATCTGCTGTTTTGTACCGTCCATCGGGTCTTGCCGCATACCGAAAGGTGAGGTCACGAAAAGGAACTCTTTGCGTTCGACAGGGAACGAGTAGCTGTTTGCATTCGTCACCTCTCCGGATGCACGGAGCGGATTGTTCTCTACACCGAACTTTCTGCCTTGAGCTGCCATCTCCTGCATGACCAACCGGTCATACTGCTGCAAGCCGTTCTGTTCGATGATTTTTTGCAGATTCTCGGCGTACCTGCCACCAGTGGCGTAACCGGCCTTCTCGATGCTTTGTGCCCAGCCCTTATAATCGTCCGGGGACAGCTTGAAGCAACCGGCATAGCGGCTGTTCTCCTTCAAAAAACGGGAGTGGTGTTCGTATGAATCGCCCACGCTGTCATAGCTGCAAAATTTTTCGTCGGGTTTGTCGTCCGAATACAGACCGTATCTGCCGCCTTCGGCAATCCATGAAGGCGTGGCCTTAATACCGAAGTGGTTGTTCTCGTTCTGTGCCAGCCGACTCCTTCCGTTGCTGCTCTCCAAAATTCCTTGCGCTAATGTCACCGAAGCGGGTATTCCGTACCTGCGCATCTGTTCCATTGCATACTCCGCATACTGCTGTGCATATTCCTGATTTCTGCTCATACTATTTCTCCTTATCTACGAATCCCCCGATGTGTTTCCTGCTCGATGTCTTGTTGTTCTGCAGCTTGTTCACAGATAGCGACACGCTGGCCGGCACGCACGAGTTTGGGCAGATGGCTGTCAAGTTCTTCCTTCGGGAACTCTGCGGAAGACGAGAAGCCACGTTCCGGATTTTCTTTTATCGCGATACCCAATACCTCCGCACCCTTTACGGCATCCTCATTATAGAGCCGGTACACTTCACCTGTGCGGATCAGTTGCAGGGCATCGGGGTGTTGTGCCTTGAGCTTGTCCCAGAACTGACGCTGTACAGAAACCTTTTCTTCGTTTTTCGTCTCCTCCGTATGATTTTCCACCACCGTCTCATTCTGGTGTTGTACATTTTCTTCCTGTTTCTGTTCTCTGACTGACTGCCCCCTTTGCAGTACGTCAGCAAACAGCGTGGCAGCCAGATGGCGTTTATATTCGTTTTTGTCTTCCGCCACCCACATCCGCTGCCATTGCTGCGGAGTAACGCTGCGGGGCTGCAGCTTCTGTCCGTCTATGGTTGCCACACACTGAATACCGTCCTGCTTGGTTTTGAAGACGGACACACGTTGAATCCGGTTCAGGTCAATTTCCGGTGTCGGGCTGCCGAACAAATCCACTTTCAGGTCGGGCTTGACCTCTGCCAAAGCGTAATACTTGTATGCCAGTTCCATGCGCACCTTGTCGAGGTTATCCATCGCCTGCTTGAGCGTGGAGAAAAAACGGTTCACGTCCTCCTTGTCGGGATATACGCTGTACCCGTTCTTGTTTTCGGGCTTGATATAAAGTGCCCAGCGGTTCTTGTCATCCTGAATCATTTGCACGGCATCGAAACCGACCTCGTTCGCCCGTTTGACGGCTGATGACACATCCAGCGTGGAGAGCATTTCCAACGTGCGGTTCTTTAACCGGGCCAATGTTACCAATTTCTCTGCAAAGTAACCGTCATCTGGTCTGTACCCCAATGCACCATTGTTATTATAAAAATGCACCTGCTCGATTCCCTCTTTCTGCAAAGCCCGTTCGATACGTCCTTTGTTCATGCCAGGAATCTCGTTGTTCGTCTCTGTGGAAGCTCCGGCTGGCAGGATGACATCCGCAGATTTATTCTGCCGGTCGATGACGAGGACGATACTTTTTGCCTCTTTGTCGGGATGGCGACTTATTTCGTTCGCCACGAAATAGTGCTTGGGCATCTGCTCCTGCATGGTCAATGTCTGCCGTCTGTTACGCATCGTAGCATACTCGATTTTCTCGCCACGTTCCGCCTTGCGGATGGCTTCGAGCGCATTGTTCACATCGCTTTCGAGCGCATCCATCAGGCATGGATTCTCCTTGAACTCCCGACACCAGTAGTCTACCGTCTTAAGGCTTTCATCGGACAGGCGGGCAGGCAGTCCCAGCTCTAACATTTTGATTCCGGAAGCCACTTCCACGACAAGCTGTTCGTATTTCACCGCATCCTCCGATGGAGCCGTGCCGTTTTTCATCACCATGCCTTCCCGTGCAAGCCGTTGCTGGTGTCCCGTAGCACTCACGATCTGCCGCAACGCTTCCTGCACATAGTCGTGGTAATGCACGAAATCCTTTTGGCGCGGCATATAGACCGCATCTTTGTCCGTCTCGTAATGAGGGACGCCGCTGCCGTCCGAGCGCACGGGAACGAGATTGTCCCGCATTTTCTGCAGAAAATCATTGAACAGGCTGCGTAGCCGGCGGTTGTCAGCTTCGGTGTAGCCTCTTTCTTGGGCAGTACCGTCCTGTGCCACCGCTTCCTCGTAACCTTCCTTGTCCACGTATGGCTGTGTCGTTTGGTCGATATTGAAAAGCGTGCGGATCTCCCGGTTATGGATACCCTTGAACTGCGCTTTCTGCTTTTCACTTAATTGAAGATAGGCAGTACGGTCGATGGTCTCTTCCGGATTGTTCCGATTGACGTATTTGTTCCAGTTGTAGAAAAGGAACGGGACACCCTGCTCATGCTCCCTTACCGCCGTGCCTCGCGCCTTGGCATCGGTGTAAAGCGTGAACAGGTTAGTTTTGCAACCGTATCTATCCGAATGCAACGCCATGAACAGTGCATTGAACGGGCTGGCGGATACCCCCTGCGGATAGAGGCGCGGAAATTTCTTACCCGAAGCGTTCAGCCAGTGCCCTCCGGCGTTCGAAGCCTCATTCAAAGCCTTGGACAGCAAGTCGATTTGCTTCTCCTCGGCTTTCTTTTCGATTGATGACTTTTCTTTCATATAATCATGCGTTTATTGTTCGTGAAATTATTGGATGCCTCGCGTGCGCACGATGGTTTCCTGCTGTCCGTCATCGTAATTCTGCGATGCAATCCGGCGAAGCTGGTCACTTTTGGCAAGCACGGCGTTGGCCAACGTATTCAATGGTAAAGCCCCGTTACGGTAGGCATCCGCAACGGTCGGTGTAAGTTGGATAGTATAGGGAACACGGTCTATTGTGGCGATAAGCGTGTCCCCTTGAAGAATCGGATTTATGATGCGTGGATTCAACGGCTCATCCGCATAGCGTCGGTACTGTACATCATTTCCGGCAACCGCCTGTAGTTTTCCCTCTACTCTCCCTTGTAAAGCCTCGTGTCCTGCTTTGTTCAGCAAATTCATGCCGCCCAGACCAACAAGGAGCATTTTCAGCAATGGATTACGCACGAACATACCCGCCACGATACTCGCTATCGGTAACAGGTTATCCCCAAAACGCAACGATTGTGTCTTTCCAGTAAATGCCCCCAACAAAATGTCCGGTAACATAGCCATGACATATCCGAGGTTACCCGTAATATCGCTCATACCATCCAGTCCCAACGTACCGAGCAATCCACTCCATCCGTTCGTGTTAGCCTGATCCGTCTGTTTTCCCGGTATGTTTTTTTCTGGAGAAATAACGGGCTGTGATTCCTCAGTTTCCACCTTTTCCTTCTGTTCCGCTTCCGGTTGCATCTGCTCCGGCTTGGGCTTGGCCACCGTACCGTTCATTTTTGCTAAATCGTTCAGGTAGGCTTCTTCCTGTCCCGGTGCGACAACCAGAGGCACGTTCTTGTGGTGTGTATCTTTCCCATGTTCCTTTTCATTGAATCCGCTTATCTTAAATTCACGAAACCCGTTTATCCCGAAAGGATTGTCGTTCCATGAGTGCATCCATCCCCAAAAATCAAAGTTCAAAACAGGTATTTTTTTCTTTAATTGGTCATTGGTCGCTGTTATAAGCTCGCTCTTTCCGGTCTGTATTGTTGCCGCTTCCTTACGGAAATCGTCAAATACATTTCGTTCGCTGCCGAACACTCCCTTGCTGATGCACTGCTCTACAGAGAGCGTTTCATGTTTCTTCGGCTCGAAACGCGAGGCAACTGCCGATATTGCCACGTCCGCACCAATGAACTTGGCGAGTGATGCCCACGAACCCACCCCGCCCATCATAACGGCATCCGCCGATGCGCCCAGTACGTGTCCGGCTCCTTTTTCCAGTTTGCTGGGGCGGTAGGCCGCTTCTCCACGAGCTTCAATCTCTTCGGCAAGCGGCGAACGGCTCAACGTTTGCGATAGTCCGAGAAGGCTCGACTGCGCCGCCTTTCGTATGATGTAGTCGGCCGAGGACTTGGGCATACGCTCCTTGACCAGTTTGTCAATCATCAGTTGTTCCACACGGTAGTCCATGTATGCGTAGGCAAGGTCACCGCCGAGTTGTTCAGACAAGGTGTCGTATCGTTCCCGTCCCACCTCCTGTACGACAGAATCGCGCCATTTCCCAGCCAAATATGTAAGATCCTGCTGTATATCGGTAGCCTTGGAGATCTTCTCCTTGCACATTACAATGTAATCTTCTGTTGTTTTCGAGTTCCATTCGCCCGTAACTTTGAGTACCTGATAAGGGTCGCTCATCGGCTGTGCCGAAGACGCCATCATGCTCAGTATGCCGCCCAAAGAGGTGGAATACTCCTTCATTTCCTCGCCTTGTTTCTTCGTGAGATAAGCCTGTGTCTTCGACATGACGGGTGCGAGGTGGCACTGGAAATAGTCGCTCACAAGGCGTTCTATCTCCGCAAATTGCCGGCTATGCTTGATTCCATCCATATAGTATCCTTATATATTTATTTGTTTCAACAGTTGTTCTTTCGTCTGCTCGATGGCGTTGTGATAAACCTCCATCTGGCGTGGGAAGAACTCTTCCAGCCATTCGTCCTTTTCGATGTTGTCATGTATGAAGCGTATAGCCTGTTCCCGTTCTATCTCTACAGAGGTTTCACCCTCTTCACGGTTATTGAACCATGCTTTCGTCCACCACCGCACACCTGCCCGGTCGGGATATACCGAAACAATCCTCGGTATATCGAAACTCTGTATGTCGATATCCAGTTCCGCCAACGGGTCAATGAGACCGCCGAACGTTACGGCTTCGTCATAAAGTTTTTTTTTACGTCACCGCCCATTGAGGGGAGGTAAACCTCATGCCGCAAGGCGAGATAATTCAGGAAGTCCCCGATGAGCAGGTTCTGCACCTTGCAAGCGAGAGGCATGGCTTTATGTCCCAGTCCGAGCGGATTGGCCATACTCGGCATATTCTCGTAGAAATACTCCTTCATCGCGCCCATCGTGAAGATATGGCGGAGTGATTGTTCCGTATGTTCGGGCAGTTTGTATGCTCCACGTCGCAAATCCTCCATGTAATATGGCAAGAAACGTAGCATCAGCTCTTCTATTTCCCTCTTATCCTTTTCATAATCAGTCTGGAATGCCATGCCCGAATCGAATGAAGAATCCGTATCGTATCCTCCCGCCTGACGCATTGCCCGGATATTCCCGTACAGCATGGTCAGGAACTCCAACGGGTTCAGCTCCTCGTCTTTGAAGCGGACTTCAAGATGCAACTTCTCACCGCTCAGGGCTACGGTCTGTCCAGCCTTGACCCGCTGCCCGAATTGGGCAAAGATGTTCGACAAGTGCCCGTATGTCACTTCATACGCTCCATAACGGATGGTCTGACAGATACCGTGTACAGGGTCGTTGCCCACGCCCGACACGATACCGCTTGCTATGGCCGAAAGCATATAGCACCGCACGTTGAAGTCGATGCCGTGATGAAAGAATTTCTCTCCCGTAGCGGAATCCGTCTGCTCGCCGTAACCGAGCGACAGCTCCACGTCCTTTCCCTGCGGTTCCTCGAAAGGCATACAGTAGCCGCTCTCGGAGTGCAGAATCATTTCTTCTGTATATTTCATTCCTTATTATCGTTGGTTCGTTATACTATCTTCTCATCCCTCCGCTATGGTTTTGTTCCTCGACCGGAACGGACGGTGATTGCCCTCTCGCTACGCTCTCCGGAACCGATGCGCGAAAGACACCGACATTATTGCCGATAAGCATCATGCCGAGGAACGCGCCTGCAATCTTGCCTAACCATCCGAAGCGTCCGAATATGAGGAATGCGGCGGCGATTAACCCCGCAATACTCAGTCCCGACACATTGCCGCTGCCGAGGTTGCGGAAGAAGTTGCCGAACATATCGGAGAGACCGCCGCCGGAAGCTCCGCGCAGAAAATTCGATACACCGTCCAGTTTGTTGTCGATACCGGCCACCGCACCGCTTACCGCACTGACCGCTTCCCCGGCTTTGTCTTTCATCTCACGCACATTATCTGCCGTGCCTGCGATAGCGTCAGTGACGGATTCGCCGACAACGGCATCACTCACGATACGGACAACGCTTTTGTCGGAGGTTAGCTTTTCCCAACCCACATAACCGACCGCTCCGCCGATGGTTGCGGTTTTGACGGCCTGACCTGCGCCGCGTAATGTCTGCGAGGGGGTCAGTATTGCCTTGCCCACGCTCTTGCCGGTTGCCGTTGTTGCCGTACCGACACCTTTTGCGGCCTTGCCGCCGTATTTCAATACTGTGTTCCAGAATCCCATACGTCTCTTTTTTTATGGTCTTACATTTCTTCCTATCTGCCGCCAGCGTCTTTTGGCCGCTTCCACGATGTTCCGTTTGTCGGTGACGGGGCGGGAACCTTCATCAATCTCCCGCCATATATCGCCCATCGTGGTATATTTCACCGCCTTAGTGAGCCGTTGCAGTTTCTTGTTCATCATCTTGAGTTTCGGACGGATGCCGAAGACGATTTCCATGCGCTCCTTTTCTGTCATCTTGTTATCCGACAGGCACGCCATACGGATGTCATTCACGATTTCCACACTATTCATAATCAGTTCCCGGTAAATTCGATTCCGTTGCGTCGAGAGAGCAACTGCCAACGCATTGGGACTGTTCCGGCTTACCTGTCTTGTAAAGTCGCCCATGTTGTCTGTCAGCTTTGATATTTCATGGTAGAAACCGTAAATCTGCGCTGCATAGCAGACAATCGAGCGGAAGGAGTCCAGATAATTGTTGAACTCCCGTTGCAGGTCGGTCGTGGCTTTCACTTCCTCTTTCGTCCATAGATGGCCGGTGGTCTGCATCAGCATGACCTTTTCCTGATTCTTCAGCTCCTTTTCAGCCTTATCGGTATAGAGCAGGATCATACCGGCAAGCACGGGGTCGTTCTGCGCCTGCACCTTGCCGATACCGATGCACAGCAATAGAATACCTATCCAAATTGTCCTTTTCATCTTCGGTTTCATTTTATCGTACAAGGGCGGCTGCCCTGCGCCAACGGGACATGGCCATGCGTGCCGCTTCCCCGTTATTGCGGTCGAGCATCCCGGCCGTCACATTATTCCATAAATCATTGAGAGTATAATACCGTATGCTCAGATAGAGCAGGTGCAATTTCCGGCTGAAAGTGGAAAGTTTGTCGTTCAATGCCCACAGTGTCTTGCTGCGTTCTGCGCCCGTGAGCATATTTTCATTGCCGCCCTTGGCTACCGCTTCATTCAGGAGCGTGAAGACCGAAACCAGTTCCGTCGCCGTTTCGATATACAGGTTGTTCATACTCATGCCGGCGATGATGCCTTGCGGATTATTCCGGATGGCTTTGCCCAGTTTTCCCAGCGTAATGAAGATTCTCACGCCGTCATTATATAGGTGAGTGCAGGCTTTCAGTGACGACGCATAACCGCTGGCCGTCTTGAGATAGCTGTTGTACTGCTTCTCCCATTTGTGGATGCGGTTAAACTCGGCGGCGATGCTGTTCTGCAGCAATGCCGTCTGCGTCTGACCCTTTATCTGCTTCTCGATTTGGCCGTTTATCACCTCGTTGCCCTCTGCCAACGCCATCCATTCCAACGGATTGGACGCCGCGATCTGTGCCTTTGCCGCTTGTGGCAGCAAACCGGCAAGCAACGCCACAAGCACGGCTATGATATGCTGATTAGTGATTCGTAATCTCATAAATTCCCTTTTTTAGTTTATTGTATTCAACCCGTTCGCGGATGAGCCTCACAACGTCAAGATTGCGCCTGATGCCGACCAAATCAAGCTGGGGCGTGTTCCTGTCCGTTGAGAAGATGCGTACCGTCTTCAATCCGCAAAGCTGTTGCATGAAGCTCTGGTGTTCCACAAAATCCACGATGCGGTATTGCTCCATATAGTCCGTCTTTCGGGACAATACTCCGTGTTTGCTGATAATCTGCTCGCTGCCTATATAATAGCGTGTCCGATGCAGATAGATGAGCCGGTACAACAGCACAAGGGAGAGCAAAACGGCGACCCATACGGCAAAAGCGGTGAAAGGTCGTCCCTCCATTCCTCCGTAAATCCATCCTGCGGCACACACGATAATGGCTGGCAGTTCGTCAATGACGAATTGTATCCGGTGCGGTTGCAGCACGATACTCTGAAAGCGTATGGGCTGGTTGGGCATCATCGGTGAAAACGTGTTTGTTGTTCTTCCTCTGATTGTTGCTCTCGTGTCAGCGTTTCATCGACCGATTCTTCCTGTTTCTGTTCAGACAGCAGTTGCTCATTCCAGTCCTTGTTTGGATAGGTCGGTTGTTCGCGGACACAGGATATATCCTTTGCTTTGTCCAGACCGAGAAACTCCCGTAGTCCATCACGGAACTCCTTGTAATGCTTGTTCATTACATCCACCTGATCCTGTATATCGTCCGGATGGCAGAGACCGCTCGAACGCATGGACATGGCTTCTTCCCAAGCGGATTCGTACTTTCCATAACTCGACTGCAATTCCTTGGGTAATTGTTCGATGTCGCCACTGTCCAAGTCCTTGTCATTCGGGACAGTATCAAGATAGGGCTTGCGTTCGGGTGTTTCCTCGATAATGGAACGAACCACCCGACATTTTTCATCCATCAGGTTTTTGGTAAAATCCATTCCCGCAAGGTCGGTATCGAAGCAGATGTGCTGCCGGGCAGGAAGAGTGGCAGAAAGCACACCGCGCATCTGTTCGACCGTCGGGTTGCCACCTGTAGATACGAATACCGCTTTGCGCAAATCCTTGTTCTGGGCCTGATGAAGTTGGTAATAAGCCATTGCGTCGTAGGCGCTCTCGAACCAGTAGATATGCTTGGCTGCCGAAAGAGGTGTCCGGGCAGGGCTGGCGATCCACAGACCTTGGCTCGAATTACTTCCCTCGGCTTTGCCCTTGTAGCTGCCGCTGCCGTCCATGCGCTGCCGTCCACGTTCCTCGAAGCCCACAATTGTCCCGTCACCCTGCGGCAGTGTCATGTGAAACGACAGGTTGGTGTACTGCATGCCGTCCGCGCGATGCTTCGTTGCCAGACAGAAATCCCGATGAAAGGCATATTGCGTGTAGAGGTCGATGCCCCGATGCTTGAAGAAGGGATAGAACTTCTTTTGCGCCGCCCGATCCTGCGGATTGAACTTATGGATGTCATAGTCCTCTATATTGAATGGCTTGATGTCCTGCTTGGGACGGACAATCCGTGTTTCCCGTTCCGTTATGGGATGGTTCAGCAACCGGTTGCATACGAGATTCACAAGCCTGTCCGGAGAAATGCCTGCATGGTATTCCGCAAAGAAATGCGGATGTTCCTTGATAAAGGAAATGATATTATATGATTTCTGATGTTGCGGTTTGAAACAGCACTTGCCCTGCTGCGTCACGATGAACTTGTCGTTGCGGATGCGCCGTCCGTCGCTGTCTAACCGGACATACGAGGGATAGCGCAAACCGTCTCGGCGGTTCAGGTGGTAACCGGCATCTATAAGCACATCCTGAATGTTCAGCCTGCTTAAAAAATCGTTATAAGTCAGTTCGCCCTCTCTCATATTCTACCTCCCCATTCTCATGTCATTGACTTCCCGGTTCATCTCTGCCTCGAAGCATCGGATGGCCACATCCCTCGGCGTATCGACACCGGGCTTGAAGTAAGGGCGTGGAGGGCCGCCGAAACGTTCACCATAGAACTCCGGCGCATGGCGATGATGGTGAAAGCCGTGTGCAACATCCGCTGCGACCACCGCACCTGCGGTCAGGGCGGCAAAGATTTTCGTGCCGATGCCTCTCTGCGCTTCCGGGCGTGTTTTCATGTCCACTTCGCTGAAAATCTTGGAAAAGAGTTTCATTCGATGATAGTCGTCCACCGCGAGAAATTTGTCGTAGTCCCGTTGAGTTATCTCGTGGCTGATAACTTGTCCGTCTATAACGGCGGTCATTTTATATTTTCCCTCTGTCTCTGCCGGTTGTACGGCTATCTCGCCGACTTCGACCTCCCGACCGTGTTTCTCTTCCCGATACCAGCCTTTACCATCATTTAGCAGCTGCAGGTCACGCCCGTCCACAGCCGCACCGATTCCGTTCTGCATATCCTCGTGCTGTACGACTGTTTCCTGCGGCATGAATAATTCTTGTTCCTGTCGTTGCCGGTGTTCCAAATCCCGTTGTACTTCAGGATGCAGGGCTACGGATATGCGATGCTCGCTGTCGAGATGCCCCATTGTCACCTTTTCGGCAAAATCGGCTCCAATAACGTTGTTCAGAATTTCCAGCCGTTTCTCGATGGGCTGCTCCTCGATGGAATTGGAGGTCAGCACGACAATCTCATCATCTGTCAGGTCGTACACCATGTCGGCTGAAGCCTTTTCGGATTGTACGGTAAGCGTCCGTGCCTCGGTATCGACGATAAGACCGTGAGAAGCAAGGCACTCCTGCCATTTCTCGTTGGAAAAATAGACCGGAGAGGTAATCAGTTCCTTGTAAGGCCGTGCCGGTTCCTGACTGCGTGGTCGGCTGACCATCGGCGTGATGACCGCCTGCAAGTCCTGCAGTACGTCTCGTTGTTGCAAAGGCTGCGTCTGTTGTCCTCCTTTGTAGTAGAATCCGTAGCCGCCCGATTGCAGTTCGCCGGGCTTCATGCGACCGTCCGGTCGTTCGGGGACGATGGACGGTCCCGGAAAGAAAAGCTGGCCACCGACCCTGCGCAGGTGGAAACCCCACTGGTTGCGAGGTGTCCAGCCGAGAAACGGCGGGGGCATACCCAGCCGTCCCATGTGCCCGTATTCGCCGATGCCGATGCGGTAACCGTGCAGCCCCATCGCCACACGCCCGTTGGCATTGCGGGCATGTACGAAGTTCTTAGGCAGGTAAAAGTCCTTGGCAACGATGCTCGTAAGCACGTTGTAGGCTTTCTTGTTGGCCGTGTTCGTTCCCCAGTCTGTCAGAGCCAACATCTGACGTTCGGTAATCGGATAGACCAGCAACGGAGAATCATGCCCCTGCACGATCAGCCGGTAGCCCCCTCCGTCAAACGCAATATGGGCTTGCAGCCCGTTGCGCATCAGCATAGTGCGCATTTCGGGCTGCAAATCCATCTGCCGGGGATTGGTATTCGTTCGTATCGCCATAGTCTGATAGGATGATTGTTGTTATTATGCGTCGCCGCTTTCCATTGCCGCCTCCAATTGTTCATCCTTGTGGCGGACGAACGCGGCGGCGGAATCGTTGCAGACAGTCAGATTGTTTTGCCGGCAATAGCCGACATATTCTTCCTGCCATTCGGCGGAAAAATGATTGACGTAATCGAGCCAGCCGTACTCACCGCTCTGCATCTTCTCGATGAGCACCTCTTCGGGATAATATTCGTTTTGTGACATAGCTTATGAATTGATGGTTCTACTTGTGGAGTGCTGCCGCACGGTTACGTTCACCGCTTTTCTTCTGCTCGTTCCACATCTCTTCGGTGTAGTCCTCTTCCGAAACATAGTCCAGATTCCCGTCGTTATCCATTACCCAGCAGCCGTAACAACCGAAGGTGTACTTGTCCCACTCGCGCTTGGGCTGGTTGCGCCATTGCTGCGCATCACCCGAACAGAAACGGATGCCGGTCTTGGCGTGCAGGTCGATTCCCACAGTGGCAGGTTCATCGTTCATGACAACCGTCAGCGGTTCGCCATGCTGCATCCCGTTTATCTCCACCGCACCGAGGTGCATAACTTCGGCCAGCACCTTCAGGTTGCGTGCGATAATGGGCGTGGGGACATACATCACCTGTTTCGTTCCGGTGTCGATCTGTACGAAAGCCTTGCTGCTTCGTCCGTCCGCCATCTCCACATCGGCGATAATCGCTTTACCTGCGAGCAACTGTTTCTGCTGCGCTTCGTCGTAACGTTCCAACGGCGAGGATTTCAGTGCCGGATAGAAGACCACATCCGCCTGACCGTTGTCCATGCGGATAATGGCGAAGCGGCTCCGGCTCTCGATTCGCTCACCCTTTTCATCAGTGATACGCACGGGAAGTACGGGGGAATGTCGTCCGTTGCAAATATCGTCCAATACGTGCATCGGCAAATCCTCGATCATCTCACGGGTAAGACCGAATCGTTCCAGTGCCGGGAAGGGTAATTCTTCAAACTCAAATTGTACTTTTTTCATACTATATTCATATTGTAAAATTATACTTCTACAAAGATAGTGTTACCTTATTTTGATAAGCAAAAGCACAACTATATAAATGATTAGAATATAGTATTTTTATGATATTAGTACGATTTCGATGATATAATCGTACTAATTGACGTAAAAAACACAAAACAACAAGACAAAGAGAGGTAATTTATTTCCGCTATAAAGTGGACGTGGTAATTTTGCCGTATGAGAAAGATTTTACTGATGATAATATCGGGTGTCTCGTTCTGTACGATACCCGTTCACGCGCAATTCTGCACGATTGCCACGACACCCCAACGATACAAAGTGGAAGCCCTGCATGAGGATATGAAAAAGCCGGAGCCAATGCCCGGAAGCACGGTTCCCGTACAGGAAATGGCATCGGAAGTTTTAGGGGTGGCTGAAACTGCCGATGTCTGCAAGAAGATATGGATTGACCGTTATCTCAGCGTGTCTTATCCGCTGCGTCGCATCCGAATTACTTCCCCTTATGGCTATCGCAAAGACCCGTTTACCGGAAAGAGGAAGTTTCACGGAGGCATCGACCTCCATGCCCGAAGCGAAAAGGTATTGGTTATGTTGGACGGTGTGGTCGTGAAAGTCGGACAGGATAAAACTTCCGGCAAATACGTGACCTTGCAGCACGGAAATTACCTCATTAGCTATTGCCACCTCTCACGGGTGCTTGCTGTCAAAGGCACGGTGGTTCATCCTCGTGATGTAGTCGGAATCACCGGCTCGACAGGTCGCAGTACGGGCGAACATCTGCATATCACTTGCAAACTCAATGGCGAAAGCATCAATCCCATGCTCCTGTTAGACTTTATCAAGGCCACGCAGCAGGAGTGCGTGTCGGCATTACTGCAAACCCAAAAATCAAATTGAACGGAATCTGGTCTGCAACTCCTCTATTTTTGAGATCAGTTGCTCGAATGTAAAATGCTCGCCGTATATCATAGACTCCTGCATGGCCTTATAGTCATCTTGCCATACTTTCAGCACTTCTTCAGGAGGCAACAGGACGATACGTTTGCGTATGTCGGGCGTATAGTCCACATCCTTGATGGAAGTGAACAGCTCCCTGTGATGGTGTATGGTGCTCCATAACTCGTCATCGCTGACGGCTTTTTGTGCAAAAGGCTCGTCCATCATTTTCATCAGATCGTAAAGATGGCGCGACTTGCGATTGGCATGGCGGCAACCGTTGGTAGTAAACAACTCGTGAAGCAGGAATGCTTTTTCCAAAAAGGTCTTTTCCGGTACGGCCGAGATGATATCCACATCCGCAACTGAAGTGTCTATCGTGGAATTTTTACTTACCAAAGACTTTACTTTTGCCTTGGTAGTAGGCTCGAACAACGACCGTGCACCAATTTCCAGCAATACCTCAGATTGCAAATAATCGGGGCCGGTATTCCCAAAGACCGATTCGTAAGCGATATGCACTTTGCGTGGTTCCGGATAGGTTGCATCCCCTTCGCCGTCCGGATCTGGCGTTATCGTGCAATGGTCAGCCAGACCTTTCTCATTGACGATTTCCTGCAAATCCATAGCAAAGACCTCCTTGACAAACAGCGATGATGCCTTACGCAGTTTCTTCAGTTGCTTTTTGGTCAAGTCACCTTCCAAGCCGAAAACGCTTCGGTCAATGGCAAGGTCGATGTCCTCCGAGAACCTGGAAATCAAATTCCACACCTTGCTCAAAGATGATCCGCCTTTGAAAACCAGCTTATCCGCATATGGTAATGTATAGACCGCTTGTAGAATCCCTGTTACCCAAATATCCTTTTCTATCGCCTTGGGGTCATCAATGCCCAACCGCAGACTGACTTGTTCGTAGATGGTACGGCGCGTATCCGCCGGAAGTTGCAGGAATTTATTCATAGTGCCTTCAATATTATAGAGCGAATCCATCCCGGAACAAGTTTCAAGTCCTCGGCAATCAGCTCTTGGGGTTCATTGGATAGTAATTGTTTGATGCGGTTGAGTTGTTCCTCACTCACGTTGCCTTGTCCCAGCCTTTGGAGGGCGAATGTAATCAGCATGATAAGTTCTGATTTGAAATTGAGCTTCTTGGGTACGACACGCTTGAAGAGAATACCTCTACCGTTATATATTTTTATTCTTCGGGATGTACCATCGGTGAAATAGACCGCATTCATCGGCACTTGTGTAGAGAGGCCGAGTTTGTTCAATGCAGCGTCCCCGGTAGGCACGATACGACACTTATCCCTTTGGGCAATGGCTTGTGCGACATCATCCACACTGGGATACACGATTCCGAAGCCGAACTCGGTATCGACTTTCGGCTTACAGTAAATACCTCTTGCAAGACGGATTATCTTTCCGGACAACGTGATACGCTCAAAAACCTTGTTGATGGTCTTCTGCTCTCCCATATCCGCGAAATCACTTGCAAACAGTATAGCACCGTGCTTTTTCCTATTTATAACGGCAATTATCTTTTTATCAATGCTTTGAGCGGTCATTTCTATTGCTGTTTTGTCGTAAAAAACACACTTTTTTACGACATTCTCCACTGCAAAAGTACAACGTTTTACCGAATCGCCCAAACAAAATTGATGATTTTGTTTCTATTTCCTGTTTTACTCCCATTTCTCCCTTCACCTCGTCGGAGCTGCCCTCCATTTTCGTCGGCGAATGTAGGACGAAGCGCATAATCGCCAAACCACATTGCCACTCGGATAACGAAAACAGACTGTTGCACGGTCGGTTTTCTATCCGGGTTTGGCTTATGATGCCGTAGCTTCTTCCTTTTGTTGCCTCAAAAATAGAGAGTACAGCCCTGCAACTCGAAAGCAGGGAAAGAAAAACAAAGTTTAACAATGAGTAGAGAATATGAAAGAAGAAATTAAACAGAATGGCAGAACGGTGTTGTCAAGCACGGACGGCTTTTCAATGCCTATGTTTTTCAACAACTTGTGCGGCAAAAACTTCTCAGGCGAAAAGTACCGTGACTATATCCGAGACATCGCTCTTGGAGAAATGGGCTTCAAGCCCGGAGAAATCTCGTTGTACCGTGACGGCAAACAAGTCAGAACCGGCATAATTCCGAAACTCTGAACATAAACAGACTTAATAATTTGTAGATATGGAAACAGTTACTATCCATCCGGCGGAAGCCTATCTCCGCAACGAACAAAATCCCTCCTGCTTGTATGTACGAATTGGTGGACAACGTAGGCGTTTGTTTATCAACCGAGACGAAAATATCATTGGCATTATTGCACCGAGAAAACGAAAAAGAGGTCATGTTTTCACCGATTGGGCAAGTATTGAGAAAATATATTATCCGTCCTATGACCAGGAAGCGAATACGGACAGGAAACTGATTCTGAAGTACCAGAAACTTGCACGGCTTGCCACACATACAAACGACTGGCTTCGCACAATCGCCGATGCGGATTTGGATAAGTCCCTTTACGAGAACCACATCACGACCGGTACACGCATCGACGGCAAGTGTATCGGGCTTGCCACAATCGAAAAATATTGCGGAACGACAGAAATGTACCTCTTCAGACAGGCAATGAAGAACAAAAAAAGTTTTTCCACATGTCGCTTTGACTTCTGTGGCCATGACGGTACGCTGTGGTGCGAGCCACGAGATAATGGCGACATGGCAGCAGGCTTCAGCAAGGAATACAGAAATTGCGGCAACGGTTATTACTACCTGCTTATCAATGACGAATATATGATTGGTTACGACATCGACTGACAATCATAGCATCGAAAGTAATCCGTGTCAGGCAAAGGCTTGGTACGGATTGTCGCTGCGGTCTGCCGACAGTTTCCTTTTCTACGTGTTACTTTCTTCCTTTTATAGTCTGCCATCCGGCATCGTGCGACCAGTTTGCTTCAAGAGACTTTCCGCATTTTGTGTAACACGTTATACAGGAAGCACAAAACGAGAAAGGAAGAAAAAGAGAGTAATTGATTGATAATGAGAAGTAATTGGCTTTGAATGTCTTTGGTTGCCGAGTGGGTGAAATGCAGTTTTTAGCGGATAAAAGCAAACATTCCGTTTCTATCCCGTTACCCATTTTAGGCGGAGCAAAACACAGCAGTTGAGTGTCTTTAAGTGGCTGACTATAACGCTGTTTGTCTTCGGTTTACATTGTTCAAATAACTCACAATGGAAGTAATTTTATCAACTTAAAAATGTGAGTGTTATGAGCAACGAATTAAAAGTGTCTTTTTACCTGAAACGGGAAAGTAGATTAGAAAAAAGTAGTGTCGGAGAAAACACTGCTTACCCGATAATTGGGAAAATCATTATCGGCAACAGTATCGCCCAGTTCAGTACCAAACTGAAAATAGAAGAACGCTTATGGCACGTCAAGTCAGGACGGGCAAGCGGAAAAAGCCATACGGCTGTCAAACTCAACCGTGAGATTAATAAAATTAATCTCACTATACACGCACATTATGCGGATATTCTCAAACGTACCGGAGCGGTAACAGCTATCGAGGTTAAGAACGCTTTTCAGGGAATAGCTTCTTCGCAGAAAACCCTGCTCGTCCTGTTTGAGGAAGTAATGACGGATTTCCGGGCGAGAATCGGCATCGACCGTGCGGAAGGCACTTATGAACAGCATGAAATTCTTTACAAGCAATTAAAACTATTCCTGCGTGAAAAGTATAATATCGAAGATATTCCATTGAGTGGGCTGGATATGCCTTTCATCGAAGCGTTGGATTACTATTTCAGGGTAAAGCGTGGAATGAAACCGAGAACGGTCAAAGCAAGAATTGTCCTGTTGAATAAAGTTGTCCGTCTGGCATTGCATCGGAACTATATTACCCGTGCTCCGTTTGAGGGTTTTGATTTGGGTAAAACGGAACTTCCCGACAAATCGCTGACTTCGGAAGAACTCGACCGCTTGATTTCCACCCCGCTTAAATCCTCTACCCAGAGTTTTATCCGTGATATGTTTGTGTTCTCGACCTTTACAGGTGTATCCTACGTTGACCTGCAAAACCTTTCATGGAAAGATATTATTACCGAAGATGACGGTAGCAGGTGGATTTCAACCGACCGCCAAAAAACAAAAACAGAATTTAATGTCAAGCTGTTGGACATTCCTATCCGAATCATGGAATATTACAAGGGTATCGCTCCCGGTGGAAAGGTTTTCCCGTACATGAACATCGGGCAGGTCAATGTCGGACTAAAGCGGATAGCGAGAAACTGCGGGATAAACAGGGTATTGACTTTCCACATGAGTAGATATTCGTTTGCCAGTCAAATCTGCCTTTCCGGGGGCGTTCCTATCGAGAGTGTAAGCCGAATGATGGGGCATAAGAATATCCATACTACCCAACGGTATGCACGGCTCAATAAAGAGAAGATAGGAAACGACATGAAAGAATTATCCCTGCGCCTTGCGGGTAAATTCAACTATACGGAATAACCGGAAAACGGAATAAATATTTAATCATCAAATAAAAATCATCATGCAAATAAATAGAAGCACATTCGGGATATTGTTTTACCTCAATACCAGCAAGAAGAAAAAATCAGGTAAATGTCCTCTTGTGGGTCGCATTACTGTGGACGGTAAAAGTACAGCATTCAGTACCGGACTGGAGTTGTTCCCTGAACAGTGGGACAGCAAACAGGGATTAGCCACCGGAAAATCAAAAGAAGAAAGCGACATCAACAAACAGATAGAGAAATACAGGTCTGACCTTACTGGGTATTACAAAACCCTGCTTGAAACCAAAAGCTACATTACTGCCGAAACATTAAAGAACGCTTTATTAAGAAATACGCTCCACAAAAATACGCTTATGCAGGAGTTTTCCGAACTTATTGAAGAAAAACGGCAGGCTGTCGGCATTCTGATAGCATTTTCCACCTATCAGAAATACGGACAGGTTTACAGGTTATTGAAGAAGTTCCTGTCTGAAAAATATGATGTGCCGGATATTCCGTTTGAACAGGTTGATTACTCCTTTATCGAAGCATACGACTACTATATGAAAGTCAACCTGCAATTTGTTCCGAAAACTGTAATGTTCTTTATGAAACCAATGCGGACGATTGTAAAACGGGCTTTAAACAAAGGTCTATTGCTTCAAAATCCGTTTTTCAACTACCGACCGGAACGACCGACCTCTAAACGGCGGTGGCTCTCTATGGATGAAATAGAAAAACTGCTTCAGGTGCGAATGAAGAAGGATTCGGCTAATTTTGTGCGGGATATGTTTTTGTTTTCAACCTTTACCGGAATCGCCCATGCCGATATGGTAAACCTCCGGCATGATAATATTCATCGTCAGGAAGACGGCAGTTTGTGGATTACCCTGAACCGCCAAAAGACCGGAAGTGTATCACATATACCCATGTTAGATATACCTTTGCGAATCATGGAGAAATACCGGAATACAGACTTTGCAGGTCGGAACGGGAAAGTATTCAAAATGACGACAGTAGAAAACATGGATGTGCAACTAAAGAAGATTGCTAAAGCTGCCGGAATTACCCAACGACTTTGCTACCACATGAGCCGGCACTCGTTTGCGACGTCGGTCTGCCTCTCACAAGGCGTTCCTATTGAAACACTTAGCCAGATGATGGGGCATCAGGATATTGCCACTACCCAAATCTATGCGGAGATAACCCGCACGAAAATCAATGAGGATATGACGAATTTAGCGGAGAGGATTCAGGGAAAATATGAATTGGCAGAAAGGGGAAATAATACCAAAAGAAAACGAAAGCCCAAAGCAGTAGATATTTCCGTAGAATAGTAACCAATGAATATAAAAAATCCTGATTTGTGAATTTCAAATCAGGATTTTTGTAATTAACGACAAACGTTATTTTCCAACCACTTCAATACCTCCGATTCCCTATACAAAATCTTCCCCTTAATCTGAATAAATGGGATTTTGCCTGTATCCCGCCAGTCCTGCAAGGTTCGGGATGAGACGTGAAGCATCCGGCAAACATCACGGTTTGACAGGAACTTTTCTCCATTCAGTTGCGGAGTACGGTTTTTAAGGGCTTGCCCGATGATGTCTAACATTTCATCCAAAGCCGAGAAGAAAGAATTGATTTCCGTTGATTTTCTATCTAATATTTCCATTGTGGTATCTTTTTTAGTTCCGCATATAGTCACCCAATGCGGAAATGGTTAATATATCCAGTTTCGCATCATAGCTGATAGTCGTCCGCTTCAGGTTATAGCAGATAAAGAGTCCGTCTTCATTTTCCTGTATCTCGTAAGTGGCAGGACTTGCCTGTTTGCTCGTTTCGTTCATGTGGATAACGCTAAGTAAATAGCTGTTTCCGCTTTGGTATATGATAACTGTTGGATTCAGGTTTATACTCTCCCAATTACCTACCAACCTTTCTAAATTGATATTCTTCGTTTTCATAGTTGTTCTTGCTGATTTGTGATTCGCTGATTAAATTCTCAATATCTGATACCCGGTAATAGCACTTACGCCCAATCTGTGAATAAGGCAAGATACCGTTATCCCTATATGACTGTAATGTTCTCGGCGATATTTGCAGGAGTCCGCAAACATCATCGTTGCCTAACCATTTTTCTTTGTCCTGATTATCCCCACATAGATTTTTTATCTGTCGGGCAAAATCTTCAAAACGCCCTTTCATCTGCTCGAACGTTTTGCTTTCGATTGCTACTATATCCATATTAAAATCTGTTTTTACTGATTACTGAAATTATTCTCATTGCAATGATTTACTGGCAAAGAAAAACTATTTCGAGATTGATTTTAAGAAATGGGATGTAATGGCGTGAAGTGGCTGTATCTGGCGTAAACACTTAACTCAAAGCATACTTTCCAGTACTCCGTTCCATAACCCCACGACGGTAGAAGTTATTCTCGTGCCGTCGGTTATTCTCGCGGGCTTCCGCCCCTCCAAACGGCTGGGAAGCCATGAGCGGGAAATAACCGACATAGGCGCGGGAAATAACTTCGGGAACAACCGCACTGCCCTTTGTCCTATAAATTTGATATTACTTTTTCTGCCGATACCGCATAGTTAGAGCCGTCTATCGAGTAGAAACCCAATTTTTCGGCAAATGCCCTACTTTTATCATTGACGGATTCTATCCCGATATGCTTAAATCCATATTTTAAGGCTATTTCAGCCAAAAAACGAACAAAATGAGTGCCGTGTCCTATCCGTTCTTTTCGAAAGCAGATTCGGGCTATAATAAGGCAATCAGGTGGGAATAAACTCTCCACCTTTCGGATACGCAGATACAAATCTACTCGGCTGTTTCTTCGGGTAGTTATAACATTATCAGGAGTGAGATATACAAGCGAAAGGCGATACTTAAACCGCTTCATCAGGTAACTATCTATTTCTTTTCGTATTTCTTCGTACTCGTTCATATATCTGCGGTTTATGATTGCCTGAATCCTCGCTTCGGCTTCTTCTTTATTTTCTTTTTCATCGGAATTTGTTCTTCCTCTTGGTTTGTAGCATCAGGAGTAAGTAAGCCTAATGCAGAGGATAAACCCAAATCGGGAAGATTGAAAGATTGCTTATCTTCTTTCTTATTTTCCTGATTTACAGATTGTATATTTGAAAGGTTGTCATCTTGTTTATATGCAACCTTGTTTTCAGTCAATTCCTCCTGTATATCTGTATTTTTTCTTTCATCGGCAATCTGTCGCTCCTGCATATTGAGCTGGTCGGAGATACTACCGTTCTTCATTGTGTTGTAGTATTCAAAGGATTCGGTAAGCTCCCGTTTATGATTGAATAACCTATCAAATCCCTGTTCTGTCTGTTGGAACAGGTTCTTCCGGTCGAAACCACCCTTGACTGTTCCTTTCTGGGTATTCTTGTGGTTGGTAAGCGGAGATATTTTTTTCTTATTGGATTGGTCTTTACGGCTGACAATCAAATGGCAATGCATATTCAGTTCGTTGTTCGACCTGTCCCGACTAAAATGTATTTTACCATAGAATTTTATATCCTCTGCCGATAAACTTTTGTTGAAGTTCTTGGCATATTCGGGAATGACTACTTCCCGGATATACCGTTTCATGGCTTCGGCTTGTTCCTGTTCGGTGTTACCCATTGCCCGAAGTTCCTTTTCTGAGGGGCTGACATGGATAGCGTAAAACTTGGCATCTGTTTTTAGTAGCTGACCGATATTAGTATCTATATCTTTTATTACTTGGGATTTATAAATATTATCGTTCGTCAGATTGAAAAATCCTTCGGTATAGATTCCCTGCTCCATGCGTTCCATATCTTCATGCTCCATGTAATTACATAGCTTCCGGCTACTGCCTGCATTATTGTATGTTCCTTTGGATGGTGGCGGGAAGTCTATGTTCATTTTTATTTCTCGTTTATCAGGTCGTTTATTTCGGCTCTTAGGTTCTCTTTCCGCTTGCCGTCCATTACTCCGCAGATTGCAAGTTCAGAGTATAGGGAAATCAATTTCAGGAGTTTGTTATTATTCCGCTCCTGCTTCTTTGATGATGAGTTAATGACCCCGGCAAGGTCATTAATTTGCTTGGCTTGGTTGTTAATCACTCCGGCATGTTGATTGAATGTTTCGCTTATCTTTTTTAGAACATTGTCCTGTAATTCCCTTGTAGAATCTATTTCAGATGTTATTAATCCTTTCTGTTCTTTCACGGAAGCATCAAATTTAACAGCGATTGAATGGCATGTGCGTATCATTGGGTTAAGCTGGTCTTCCTCGTACTTCCGAATGAAGCGGATAATATCATCCTGCCGTTTATTAATCTTGGTAAGTTCGGACTTTACCGACTCAGGAGCATCGGCAGGATTGATATGTGCCTTATCCAAATACAGAAAAGCAAGTTTCACTATTTCCCCCTTTTTCAGTGAATAGCGTTTGCAAAGCTTTTCTATTAACTTGTCCGTCTCCGCTTCTATCGCTATTGTTGTAAATATGATATTCCTATTCTGTTTAGCCATAGTTATAACTATTTTATAGCTATTTATATATTTAACTTGCTGAAATAGAATTGTATATCAATTCGAGTTATAGCAAGTGTTATAACTGTGCTTTATCCTAAAGCACTAAAGCCGAAGGCTTTGCCCCGCAGGGCAAGAGGAAGAACAGGACGAAGTCCAGTTCCCTCTTGCTTAATTTAGCGAAACTGACAGAGCCGGGAGGCGAGGTTGTTTCAGCCAAATGCGGAGCAACTTCTGAAGGCGTAAACTTAAAACAAGCCTTCATCCGCTTGCGCCATTCTGCTTAAACACAAAAAGCAGAGTTATTCAGGTTCTTTATCCTTATCATCCGTTGGGTGCTTCTTGTCAAATTCTTGATAGGTTTGAAAATCCATGTGTTCACGGACAAAGGAGCGAACATCATTTACTCGGTAGTAGGTCTTATGACCTATCATAAAGAAAGGAAGTTTTTTACTGGAACGATACCTTTGTAAAGTACGATAAGATACTTTTAGGAGAAAGGCTAAATCTTGATTGTCGAGCAGTTTCTCGTCAGGGTCAAATACTTCTTTTGTGTTGATGAGTGATTTTAAATCCTGACCAATTTCACTCAATTTCTTGGACAGCTTTTGCATCCATTTTTCAAAATCTTCGTTATTGATATACATTTTGTTTCGTTTTACAGATTAATACTACTTATGTCCAATGCATTGACGGAGCAAAGTTCGGCAGAACGAAGCAACAAAAATAGGGGAATCCCTATGGACTCCCCTAAAATAGATTTGTAAATTCATGTAAATTAGCGATTTACAAAATCATCTTTTTTCATCTTCTTCTTGCGGCTTTCACGAACGATAAGATTTTTCAGGTAATCTAACGCTTTGGTTAAGTTGTAGGGCTTGCGTTTGAATACTCGTTCTTTTGACTTGTGGGCATCCCCGAACGTGAAATTGAATGCCTGCTCCAGAGCATGGGCGATATGAATATATGGAGCAGGATTTCCTTCTTCATTAAAGAACTGTCCTGAAAGTTCAAATGAAACAGCAAATTCTCCCACGCTATCAATCCCCAAGCCTTGCGACTTGGGGACGAAATATACTTTTGAGTTGTAGGGAATAACGTTTTTATTAATAAGCTGATTCGTTTGTCTAAATGTGAATTTCAGTAAGTCAATTTCAGACTCAAGAAATAAAATCGCCTTTCGCTGATAAGTTTTTTTGAGCCTATTTTTTTTTCCAACTCGCAAAGAGGTGATGTTCCCAGAAAATCAAGCTCAATACGAGTAATACTTAACATCCGAAATATTTCAGAATAGCTTTGTTTAGATTGACTAATAGTCTTTACCAACTCCATAAAGTGCGTATAAGCATCTTGCATTTCTTCATTTGTCACTTGTGAAGCATCAGACAATAGCCTGAATAACTTCAAATCTATTTTATTCATAATAGACTTTATTTGTAACTGCCTTTTATTCCATAATCCGCATCTTGATTATTAAGAGATTTGTTTCCAGAACTATGAGTTTTTCCAAAACTAAAATTCCACGTAAGAGTAGCAACGATGGTTTGTGAAGCACTACTGAAACTTTCCCGTCTGAAAGGTGCTTGATTATTTTTATTCTCTATCACAGTACGTGAAACATTCTTGAATGGATTGAACGCTCCTATACCAAAAGAGAAGTTATCGGTATTGTATTGAATGGCTAAATAATGATAATTACCACTCTTAATAACGGTTTCACCATACAGCTTCTCATCAAATGGCTGTATCTGAACGATAAACATCCATTTCTTATACATTGCCAAGACATTCGCACTATAATAGAAATTAGAGTATTCATGAGAATAATTGTTCCCTTGACTGTTGAAATGATTGTACCCACCTGTAAGCGAAAATTGCAGTATGTTTTTTATCATTCCCACCTTTAGGTTCATTTCTGCATTATACTTGTTCCAACTCTTCATATTTTCGGGTATTATCAGGAAAATATTACCTTGTTCTTTGACTGATTCCATGATGGGATTATGCTTGTAATGATGTCGTAGGTTAGCATTGAATGTAAACAAGCCTTTTTTGTGTTCGTAAAAAAGGTTATTGTTCAGATTGCTGTAAGGCTTTAATAACAAGTTTCCTCTTTCGGCAAGATAAGGGTCGAGCCTTATTTCCGTGTCAGTCAACTCAACTAAAGTCGGGTTGGTTTGGCTCATCTCCACATCGTAACGAATAAAAGAATTTTCATTTAATCTATATCCCAACATGGCTTTAGGCAAGAAGTTATAATAACTCTTATTAATTGAGATATTAGAAAAATGTACCCGATTAGCCTTTAACCCAAGAGAACAGCTGAATTTATCTTTACTGTGATTCCATTCTGAAAAAACGGAAGTTTCCATTTGATTCAAATCGGACTTAAAAACTCCATTTTGCTGAACTTCTTGTTTCGTAAACGATTGAATATGCTTTGCTCCAAATTTCAAACTGCCATAAGTAAAGCCCTTCTCGTAAATACCTTCTGCTATCAATGAATATTTATCAGATGACAAACCGAACTGCTCTTTGAAAAGAGTATTGGCATTGTCGTATTCTATATAATTACGACCTGTTTCTACTTTGGCATAACTCCCAACAATGTTGGCATAGACTTTTTGCTGATTCTTCAAACCACGCTCATAGTATAGGTCTATTGAAGGGGTATTTATTTTCTGACTAACGCCATCAAATATCTGCCCTATCTTTATGCCATTTTCTATCAAATTACTTTTGAAATCATTATGCGGATGATTTGTCAAAGCATACTTCAACTTTGCATTGAAGAATACCGAATCACTTTGTTGATAGTTATATCCGAAAGTAACATCATGCATCTGATATGAATAATCTCCACCATCTCCGATTTCATCTCTCTGTATCGGAGTTGAGTTTTCAAACTGATAGCTTCCGGTACGTGTCCGATTATTGCTATTGAATTTCTGAAAAGCGGTTGTGTAATTTAATGTATATTCCGACTTCCCTTTGTTAAACTTGGCGAAAAGCACATCGCCGCCCGCAAGAATATTCAAAGAGTTCATCAAGTCCACTCCGATAACACCACCCTTATCGTCCCTTATAACAATAAAATTAACGATTTTAGATGCTGCTCCATATCTTATTCCTGCGTAATCCAAATATTCAACCCGCCTAATTTGACATGGTTGCAAAGTCTGAATCTCTTCTGAAGTAACATTTACTCCATTGATTTGCAACATGACTTTCCCGCCATCGAAGGATGAAATCGTATTCGTCATTGGGTTAATGTTCAATCCTGGAAGCATCATAGTATTCAATAGTTGCATTCCGTTTGCCGAATGGTTAAGTTGTAGTTTTGTCGGAAAAACTATTCGCTGATTTATTTTATTGATTGTGGATGAAGCTGAAATAACAATCTCACCAAGCGACAATACACTTTCATTTAATAACACGTCTATTTCTGCCGATTCTGAAAGGTTTTGTAACAAGATTTTTTTAGCTTCAAAGCCCATACAAGATACCGACAATACGTAATCATCGGAAGTGAGGTTTGTAAATACAAATCTTCCAATTGAATCAGCTGTCGTTCCGTTTAGGAATACGGAATCCTGCTTGAATAGAACAACACTGGCGTATTCAACAGATTCTTTTGTGTTTTGATTAAGTACTCTTCCTGAAATGCTATTCGATTGTCCCGAAGCATTCAAACTTAGAAATAGGAAAAATACAGTAAGATATAATAAATGCTTTTTATTTAAGTCCATACTTGTTTTCTTATAAATGAATATAGACACAGATATAGCATCTGCATCAAAATCCTGATTAATAAATAATAATAGAAAATCCGCCCTCAGAAGATTTGAGGGCTATAAGAAAACTGAGAAAACCTTTCTCAGTATAGACTATGCACGGATTCTAAAGGTACGTGCTAATGCACAGCGTATGCTTGACATGATTTGTTTATACTAAATTTTATGCAAAGATAGGCTTTTTTTCTGAAAAGTAATATCTTTGTATTGAGTTTTTTTGAAACAATGGAAAAAGAAAGCAGACCGAAGTCTTTCGTTCGTCTCTAAATCGTTACCCATTGTTTATTCTCCTTTCTTAAAGCCCTGATATTCAGCGGGCAAAAATCCAATTTTGTACTTCACGTTTACGCCATACTTGACTAACAAAAGTTTTTCCTGTTGTGACGGTGTCAACTCGTAGATTCTGGCATCACTTACAAGTTTTAAGTGTGAGTTCTCCACAGCATCAAAAAGCTGAATCTCGTACTCCATCAACTCTGCCGGAATATGATAGGTGTCGTTATTGATTATAGATGCATACTCATATCGTGACAGGTTGACATTCGTTGAAACTGTAGACTTCGATGTAGTGCAAGCCGTAAACAATATTAAGGCAGCAAGTATTGAAAGAAATTTGAATCGATGGTTCATGATTCTGCATCGGATTATTCGAAGTCCAACAATACACGTGTATACACGCTCTCATAGCGGATCAAAAGTCTGACATCCGGCTGATGGCTGGTTAAATACGGATAAGTTATCACTATCTGATTTTCTTTTATCTCGAATTCGAGTTCATCAGTTAGGTTATTATATCCATCTGTGAAATAGGCATCTACATTCTTGTCAATATGGCAGCCTTTGGAGAACGTGAATGTCGCTCTTTCCTTGCCGTACCCGTCATTTTGATGGGTCCCGGAGAAATGGCTGTCCCATTCGGGAAGCTGTTTGACTTCGGGGAAACACTCAGTATAGCTGATTTTTGCTCCGGCTATATCTTTGTCCTTATCGTAAATCCATGAATCAACATAAACGTTGTAGTAGTTGGTGTTGATAGGAAGTGCCCGGTCTCCGGCAACTGTCTGAACCTTGTTGGCAAGAACAATCTGGTAGAAATTGCCGGGCGTAACCGCAATCTCCTGGGCAAGCTGCGATAGATTTGGGTTCTGATTGAAACCTCCTTTTCTACCGAGGTCTGCAATTCCACAATCATACGATGTGAAGTTATTGGAAGCATTGATGAAAACATCAGAGCCGCCAATGGTTGTTTCGCTATCTCCAATCATCATATTCAATGCGATAGCATTAGTCGGCATTTTCGGTTCATCGTCATCACTGCATGAAACAACAGCGATAGCAAGGAATGAAAATAGTGTGATTAAAAGTTTATTCATTTTTTACTTACTATATTCTCGATTGACTCTATCAAGAGGTTGATTCTATAAGAAAACGTGAGCCAACTATGCCACGTCTTAACTTGAAGGTCGTAGGAAACCATTAGGACAGATGTAACAATAGTGACCCACGCATATGCGAGGGAGTCACTATGCTAATCCTTGTCCCATTTGAAAGTGTCCTACGTTTTCAAGTTACAAGATTGAGCATAACGCTTCTTAATTTCGTATGTCTTGGATAGAGTTACCCCAATCCAAATACAAAGGTAATACAAATACCTTAAAGAACCTTCGTTTACAGGTAAAAATCAGCGTTTCAAAGCTCATTTTTCCTCTTTTTGTACCGCCATTGTTCCTCAAAGCGTCCAAAAGCCTGTTTTATAATGGCAAAAGATAATTCCTTGACAACTATCTCGCGACTCTCAGCCCTTCAAGGGATTTGTATCAAAAGGATTCCCTGTCAAAGCAAAAAACACGCCATGTTTTCACATCAACGACCTTGAAGATATTTCACTAATAAGGCAATAAACGCCTTTTATTTACGTTATTATAGAAAAATATCACTGATTATGAACAAGTATCTATTGCTTTTTATTTTGCCATTTCTTTCATTTGTAATGGTAGGTTGTAACGATAACGAAGACGATGTTGTGTTTGCACCGAAGTTGGAACTTTTTGGTGGAACTTGGGAAGTCGTTGACCAAGGCAACCAGAAGGTTTTTGAAAGAGACTGCATGCTTGATATAACATTTGCTCAAATTTACGAAGGTTACGGAGGTTATCAGGGATATATCACCACTTACTTTCTCACAGTTGCCGGGATTCCGAAGCATGACAGAGTTTTTACTTTCTCTATCCTTGAAGTGGAGAACAATCAGCCATTGTTAGACGTGTCATTTCAAGGCGAACTTGATAGCGATGATGTCTGGGCAGGAAATTATCCATACAAAATAATCAAATTGACTGACACTGATATGTGGTGGCAGGTTAACACTAACGGAGATAAAAGCATAATAAAATTCAGACACCGTAATGACATCCAGATTGAATAATTAAGCGTCTTTTCGCACCACATACATGCTCCATAATTTTGCGGCACAATCCACAAGATTATGGAGCATTTTTTTTGTCCCTTTTTAAGTACGTTTTTGTTTTGACCTAATTCCATGCGGCTTTTTCAATATGATAAAAAAACTTGTAAAATGTTAAGGTTTAGTTAAATCTTTCATTCAAAAACACACGCCTTTCCTAATCCATTCACTCCCTCAAAGCAACTTTTTCATTCCCTCTTTTCCCTAACGGATAGTTGTACCGTTATTTTCTTATATAGTTGATTTTCAGCGATAAAAGTCATTGAAAATCTATTCCACATGAACAGCGTGGTTCGTCAACTATTAGAGCAAAAGACGGATGTGGTTATGGTCGATACGGGTGATTCCTATGAAGGTATCTGTGGTTACTACAAGGGAACCTATATTTCTTACTCGAAGGAGAAGCCCATCTCCATGAATCCTTTCAAGGTAACAAAAGAAGAGTATGACTTGAACTTCGGGGAGAAGAAGAACTTCTTGAAGTCTTTGATATTCTTGATATTCAAAGGTAACGACTTTCCAAGTAAGATTGAGGACATGCTCATTAACCAGACCATCGTGGAATACTATGAAGCCTACTTCCATCCCTTTACCAAGTTCACGGAGAAGGAACGTGAAGGGTTGAGACAAAAGCTGTTGGTTGCCTCCAAGATGGAAGAAGACTACGACAAATTCTCCCACAGCATGGAAGACATTGATGCACAAATCAGAGCAGCCGAAATGGACAAGCAGGCGGAAAGCAGGGCACTCATGCTTCCTGCAGAAGCCCGGCGACTCAAGCTGCTCCGCCAGTGCCGTTCGCTCTATGCCCTTGCCCAGGATGAAGCTGCTAGCAAAGGGGAAAAGGAACGTGCCCTGCAGATTATCGAGAACTACAAGAAGGAACTCTACAACAACTCCATGCTTATCAAGATAGACAAGCAGATAGACCACATTGAGGAACAGAAACGCAGACTGAAAGTCCGGGAACTGTCCTTCAATTCCTACTACGAATTTGCACTGGAACGCATTCCGCAAATCGTGGCTCAGGAGAAAATTCAGTTCAACATCCGCGACTTCGCAGCTATCCTGAAGCAGTTCTACCGGGGCGGCGAACTGGAGATGACCCTGAACTCCGACCTGGACGTGAACCTCTTCGATGAGCAGTTCATCGTCTTCGAGATTGACAAGATTAAGGATGACCCCGTGCTTTTCCCGATAGTTGTCTTGATTATCATGGACGTGTTCCTGCAGAAGATGCGCATCAAGAAAGGACGCAAGGCTCTCATCATCGAGGAAGCATGGAAGGCGATTGCTTCACCCACCATGGCAGAATATATAAAATATTTGTACAAAACGGTCAGAAAATTCCACGGCATAGCGGGTGTCGTTACCCAGGAGTTGAACGATGTGATAGATTCTCCCATCGTGAAGGAAGCCATCATTAACAATTCCGATGTGAAGATACTGCTCGACCAGACCAAGTTCAAGGACCGCTACGAAGACATTGCTGCCATCCTAGGACTGACCCCCATCCAGCGGCAGCAGATATTTACCATCAATGCCCTGAACAACCGGGAAGGACGCAGCTACTTCAAGGAAGTCTGGATATGCCGGGGACAGAACTCGGATGTGTACGGTGTGGAGGAAGCACCGGAATGCTACTGGGCTTACACTACCGAACGCACGGAAAAGGAAGCCCTCAAACTCTATCTGGCCCACTACGGAACCATGCAGGAAGCCATCACCCGTATGGAGGCAGACCGTCATCAAGCGGGCAGCCCCAAGTACCTGGAGTTTGCCCGCCAAGTCAACGAACATCAAAAAGTCATGTCATTATGGTAAAACTACGATTATTTCTGACGGTGGCGCTGGTGACGGCAGCCTCCGTCCAAACTTTTGCAGGCTGGCGCATTGTCATTGACAAGAACTGCATCAAGGTGGTAGCCGCCAATACGGCTTCCCAGAAACTGATTGAAGACCAGCATAACCTGCGCCTGGATTCCATCGCTGCCAAGCAGCAGAAGGTGGAACTCTACTCGGTGAGCATGGCAACCATCAAGGAACTCTACAAGCTGTCGATGCAGAACATTTCCGGATTCGGCACGGAGAGCCGCTACTACAAGGAAATTGGCTTGTGTGCCTTCGACATCCTGAAGGATGTGCCGGAACTGATTAAAACAGTCAACGGGGCTAAGTTCACCAACAAGCTCTACTGCCTGACAGAACTGGGCGGACTGGTGATGGAAACGCAACAGCTGGTGGGCAACTTCGTGAACATCGTAAACAATGCCCGGATGCAGAATCCGCTCAAGGGACAAGGCACCGCCGAGAAGAATAACGACGGACACAACCTGCTCGACCGCTACGAACGGCTGACGCTCGCCAACCACATCTATACCGACCTCAGGGAGATTCGCTACAAGGTGGAGGGAATGATGCTCATGGCGCAGTTTGCCACAGCCAACGACCTCTTCTTTGCCATCGACCCGGAGGGATGGGCAAACGTAATGACCCTGCACAACCAGGTGGGCGGTCTGGTCCAGGACTGGAACGGACTGGCTGCTCGTTCCTAACTTAAAACCGGATAGGCTATGAAACGAATCACCATCCTGAGTGTTGCGCTCTGCCTGCTGACCTTACTGGTCCCGGGCAGGAGCCTGGCAGGTGTCGTTCCCAAGGACCTGCCGACCATCGAAGCCTTGATCGCCCTGCACAAGGCGGTGAAGAAGGACGAGGACAAAGCCATGCAGCGGGTGGCTACGAGCTTCGGGGAACAGTCGCTGGTCACCAAGGGAGCGAACCGCTTCAACGAGGTACGGACCACCCTGAACACGAAGATGAACAATGCCCATTCCTACCTGGTGCTGGCAGGGGCTGTCTCTTCCACGGCGAACTCGCTCTACATGCTGGTCAAGGAGTACAAAGACTTTACGTCCAACACCTTCAAGCACGTGAAGAAAAAGCCTTTTGTCGCATGGTATTATGCGGATGCCAACCTGGCTATCTCCCGGGAAGTGAAGCACTGCTACAAGCTGTATGCTTCCGTAGCTGCCTCGGGCATAAACCTGATGAAGGCTTCCCTCGATGAGAAACTGAACCTGGTGATGACGCTGAAAAGCACCATCGACAAGGCAAGGTATATCATCGACAATGCCAACCTCTACTGTTACCTCATGACGCAGGGCGGATGGAAGCCGGATTACATCTGGGAGATTCTCAACTCCAGCGTGAAGGACGAGATTGTAAACAAGGTGGTCAACAAATGGAATCAAGGATATGCGGTATAAAATTATATTACTCTGCTTGCTGGGCATGACGGCGGCTTCCGGTCTGCATGCCCAGCGTCCGGCCAAGGACAAGGAAAAAGCCCGGCAGTGGCAGTCGATGGAGAACGGACCCTGGGACTTTGCACCGGACTGGTACTACTTCCTGCTGCACAAGAAATATTCGGGTGCGGAAATGTACTGGAAATGGGCAGGGTTCAACTCGGGATTCCGGGTACGTTTCAAGGAATCCAAGTCGAACATCAAACGCATCATGCCCACCCGGGTGGTATCTGAAGAGACCCAGCGGCAAAAGGTGAAGAAGGTGGAAGAAGAACGGAAATACCTGGAGGAACTCTACAAGGAGGAACTGCTGCGGGAAGCTGACCGGGCGGTAGACCTGGCTTATCCGGCATACAAGGATGAATTCAACCGGATGCAGGACTGCATCACCGAAGGGTTGCTCTACTGCCTGAAGAAGAGCGGTGGAAAGCTCAAATACCAGGTGGATGAGCTGAGCCGGGAGAATGAGATTCTCTGTGCCGACATCGCCTACATCCACAAGACCGGAGTGGGCTACGGACTGGAGAATGCCAAACGGCAGCAGGCTTACGAGGAAGCCCGGCAGAAGATGGAAACGCTGGTCAAACGGACTGCCAACCTCTGCGCCGTAGCGGCTACCCATTATTGAACTGAGATGAAACAACGAACGTATAACCAACAAATTATTGAAGCAAATGAATCTACTGTTTGTTCCCTTAACCATCGGACTGCCTGCCATTGACGAGAGTCTGGACAAGCTGCTGGTCGCCATGGAAACCTTCCCGAATGTGGCAATACTGGGGGATGCCATCGGACTGGCACGCATCATCGGCTTGCTGCTGGCACTCTGTGTAGGCTCCTACGAGTGCTGGATGATGATGCTCGGACGGCGCGGCATGGACGTGATGAAACTCCTGCGCATCATCGGCATTTCCATCTGTATCTCTTCTTCCTCGTGGATCTGTCAGGCCCTGCAGGTTCCCGGCAAAGGACTGGAAACCGCGACCAAGGCCATGGCAAAAGCCAAGAACAAGGAGGTGGCCGCTTTCGAGCTGAAGGTGGCACAGAAACAGAGTGAATACCTCGACCGCCTGCGGGAGGTGCAGGACTCCATTTCCACCGCCCAGCAGGTAGCTGCCATCGGACAGGATGCTGCCTGGTGGGACAAGCTCATCTACAACGTGGAGAATCTGGGCAACACCATCAACAACTATGCGCAGCGGGCAGCGGTGGCGGCTGAAACCAAGATGAGCGAATGGATCAACGATGTCATCCGCTTTGTGGGGGAACTGATATTCCAGATGTCCTACTACGGCATTCTGGTGGCGCAGCGCATCTTCATGGCCATCATGATGATTTTCTGTCCCATCATGTTCGCCCTATCTCTGGCTCCGCCTTGGAACTCGGCCTGGAGCCAGTGGATGTCGAAGTTCCTATCCCTCTCGCTGTGGGGCTTTGTCACCTATATGTGCATCTACTACATTGACTTCATCCTGCTCTATAACCTGCAGCAGGACCTCATAGCTTACAACCACCTGCTTCACGGCTCGGTAAACTCCTGGGAACAGATCGGCGCACTGGGACTGCAGGGCATCGGTTCCAACTGTATGTATGCCATGGGGATGCTGGTTGGTGCCTACATCATACGCTTTGTGCCCGAAGTGGCTTCCTGGCTGATTCCGGGCGGTGTCAGCTCCGGTGCAGGAAGTGCAGCAGGCGGTGCCGTGATGGGCATGTCTTCCATGGCTGGCGGTGCAGCAGGGGCAATAGCAGGAGCTGCCGTAAGCGGTGCCGTGTCCATCGTGAAGCCCAGCGCAGGCAAGAACAGCAAATAAATTCTAATCCCAACGAATATGCTTATCGAATCATTAGCACAGAAAACGAAACTCGCCCTGATGACGGTGCTGGCCACGATAGGTGGCTGCACCCTCATCTGCGGGTTCACCGTCTGGTGCTGCATCTCGCTCGTGACGAAAGAACGCGAGCAGATTTACATACTGGACGGTGACATTCCCTTCCTGGCACAGCGTGCCCGGCTGGAAGCGAACTTCACGATGGAAGCCAAGGCGCATATCCAGCTCTTCCATCAGTACTTCTTCAACCTGCCTCCCGACAACGACTACATCAAGTGGACGGTCGGAAAGGCGATGTACATGGCGGACGGTACCGCCCTCAAGCAGAAGCAGGCGCTGGACGAGAACGGATTCTACTCCGACATCATCTCCTCTTCGGCGGTGTGTACCATCATGTGTGATTCCATCCGGTTCGATGAACACGAACGGAAGTTCACCTACTACGGGACGCAGCTCATCAAGCGCCGTACCCGGGACCTGAAACGCTCCATGGTCACTACAGGCTACATCGAATCAGTCCCCCGTACCCGGAACAATCCGCACGGTCTGATGATTACGAACTGGAGGACACTGGAGAACAAGGATTTGGATTATTGAACCGACAACCCCTAAATGAGATACAATGAAGTCGATTAAACGTAGCTTACAAGAGAGCCGGCTGAACACGCACCGGCTGATACGGGCATGGCTGCAACCCCGGCTGGGTGAAGTGGGCAACCGCTTCCGGCTGGGTGGTCGCATCCGGCTGGCCAACCGCTGGGCAAGGAAGCATCCCCGGCGCACCTTTGCCTGTGTGGTGGGGTCGCTGGCTTTCCTGCTGGCGGGAAACATCGCAGGGGATGTCCTGCTGACGGGCAACCGGAAAACGGACGAAGCAGCGTGGACAGGCACGGAAAGCCTGAACGGCATCGCACTGGTGGAACCGATGTTTCAGGGGTTCCGCACCATACAGGCAAACAAGAACGTGCACCGTACCACGCTGATGGAACTGACTGGCCGGGGACAGAAACTGCGGGAGGAACTGGATTCGCTCATCGCCCTTCCCCGTAAAAGCCACGCGGACTCCATCCGGATCGTCCAACGCTACCAGCAACTGGAACACATCGTCCAATCACTAAAAAACAATGATAACCCATGATGAAAATTAACTTCAAACAGCCCAAGTACATCTTTCCGCTGGTGGTGTTCATCCCACTGTGCGCCCTGGTGTATTTTGTGATGCAGACCTTCGGGGGCGGCAGTGAAACGAAACAGACGGTAGCCACCGACCGCATCAATACGGAGCTTCCCAAAGCGCAGGCGGAGGAAGCCGGAGACAAGATGTATGAGATGTCCCGACGTTTCGGGGACGAGGATGCCTTTACTGCCGTGGGCGGCATCGGCGAGGAAAAACAAACGGACGAGGAGCTGGAGCACGGCTACAGCGAGGAGGAACTGAACAGACTGGATGCGGCGGAAGCGGAACGGCTCCGTCAGCAACGGGAAATGGAGGAGCTGGAACGGTCGCTGGCTGAGTCCAAGCGGCATATCAACTCCTACGCCTACGGGGACCATGCTTCCCCCCGGACCGCAGGCGGCACGCAGGGAAGCGGTGCCTCGCCGGGCTATACCTCACAGGATGATTTTGCCCGTGACCTGGAGGAAATCCAACGGCGCAGCTACGAGCGGCAGAAAGCCATCGAGAAGGGACTGGGCTTCGGCAGCGAGGATGCGGAGGTAGCGGCACAGAAGCAGCGGGCGGACTCGATTGCCAAGGTCAGACAGGCGGAAAGGGAACGCAACCGGCCGAACCTGGTCATCAAGTCTTCTGACACGAATGCGGACAAGTTCCATACGGTCACCGCCTCTGAGGATGCCGTGGAAGCGAAACTGATCCGGGCAATGATTGACCAGACCACCAAGGCAAAGGAGGGAACCCGGCTTCGCTTCAAGCTGCTGGACGACGTGACGGTGAGCGGAACGAAACTGCGGAAAGGAACCTATCTCTATAGTACGGTGTCGGGCTTCGGACAGCAGCGTGTACGGGCCACCATCACGAGCATTCTGGCTGGGGACAAGTTCATCAAGGTGAAGCTCTCGGTGTTCGACAACGACGGCATGGAAGGGTTCTATGTACCTGAATCGGCTTTCCGTGACTTCGTGAAGGATGCCGGTTCCAGCACAGTGCAGCAGAACATCAGCTTCGAATCGGAGAACGGCTACGGATCGGGCATATCGGGCGAAGCCATTGCCCTGCAGGCCTTGCAGAACATGTACAACTCGGCAACCTCTGCCATTTCGTCAAACATCCGCAAAAACAAGGCGAAAATCAAGTACAACACGATTGTCTATCTGATCAACTCGGAGGATGCCCGGTAAAGGACAAGGATGAAAATAGGTAAACTTTATTACTAATCATATAGTCAACAAGATTACAAAGCATAAAGTAAGTAAGTTTACAAATAACCAAAGCACACAATCAGCAAATCATAAAAATTACCCAATATGAAAACAAAATTATTTTTATTTTTCTTCGGTCTTCTCGGTATCATCGGACACGTTTCCGCCAAAGAGAAGATCTACGTGAACAGCGAGGTAACCACCCACATCGTCATGCCCGAGAACATCAAGCTAGTGGACATTTCCACACCCAAGATTATCGGCAATCAGTGCGCCGACAACATGGTACGCATCAAGCCTTTTATGGAGGCTGCCGGGGACTCCCTGCAGACGGCTGGCTACCGGGACAATGAACTGCTGGGAACGGTCACCCTGATCGGTGAACGGCACATCGCCCAGTATGATGTTCTCTACACCAGTGTTCCCGCTCTGGCGGCTTCCATCTTCGAAGTGCCCTACAGCCATACGAAGTCCTACATCAACCCGGAGGTGTCCATGCCCATGGCGGAAATGGCACGCTATGCCTGGGCGGTTTATAGCAGCGATAGAAAATTCAACCAGATTGTGTCCAAGGCGCACGGCATGAAAGCCGTGGTCAACAACATCTATGCCGTGGGGGATTATTTCTTCATCGACTATTCCCTGCAGAACAGGACGAAGATTCCCTACGACATCGAGGAAATCCGGGTGAAGCTGACGGACAAGAAGGAAACGAAAGCCACCAACTCGCAGACCATCGAGCTGGCGCCGGTCTTTACGCTCAACTCTTCACGCAAGTTCAAAAAGAACTACCGCAATGTGATGGTGCTTCCCAAACTGACGTTCCCGGACGAGAAGGTGCTCCGCCTGGAAATATCGGAGAACCAGATTAGCGGTCGCGTGATTGTGCTGACCATTGAATACGAAGATATCCTTCATGCAGACGGATTTGATTCGGACATCCTGAAGGAAGCGGCTTACTATCCTTATTATTACATTTCTTATCCTACACAGCCATGAAAAAATACCTGTTGATTCTCTGTTGTGCGGCGCTTTCTCTCGCTGCTTACGCACAAGACAGCAAGCTGACCCTAAATGCAGGGTTCCTGTTTCCCTCTACGTTGAACGCAACCGTCGGTTACGAACGTCCCCTTTCCTACGGAAATGCGGTGGAACTCTTCGGTGAAGTGGGCAACCACTGGCAGAAGGACGACTTCTGGAAAGGCTATTATTGGGACGGTGGCATCCTCTACAAGCACCGCCTGGTACGTTACAAGAACGGTATGCTCCGCTTTCGTTTCGGACCGCAGTTCGGAGCGACTGAGAAGAAGTTCTTCTTCGGTGTGGAAGCCGGTTTTGAATACAGCTATGTCTTTCAGAACGGCTGGGAGTTTTCGCTAATCCAGAAGAACAACGTCAACTTCCTACATGGCGATACCTTCCGCAACGGACTATTACTGGGTGTAAAGATTCCTTTTTAGTATTCACTCAATCTGATGGCTTATGGCATTCGAAGAAACCCGGGAACAACAGCAGATGTACAACTACTTCCGCAGTTGCATCTACATCTTTCTCATCATCGAGATTGTGATGAATCTTCCCATCACGGCGGATAACCGTGTCACGCAGTTTGTTCTGGACTTGTTGGGCAGATTCAAGGTATTCAATTCCATATCGGGCTGCAAGGTGGCAGAGCTGATCTGCATCTGTGTGGTCTGTATCGGAACCAAAGCGAAGAAGGCGCTGAAGTTCAACCTGAAGACGATGGTCATCTATCCGGTGCTGGCGGGATTGACATTGGTCGGGATGTGTTTTATCTTTCACGACATGAATATCGGCATGAGCTGGTTCGGCTTCCCGGCCAACCGCATCCTTTATGCACTCTGCTCGGTGGTGGGTACCATGTTGGTGCATCAGGGACTGGACGGCATCGCCAAGTATTACAACTACAAGGTGGGTGAAGACCGCTTCAACTTCGAGAACGAATCGTTCCAGCAGTCGGAGGCTTTGGTAGCCAATGACTATTCGGTGAACATCCCGATGATTTACTACTGGAAGCAGAAGATGCACAAGGGCTGGATCAACATCATCAATCCCTTCCGTGGGACGATTGTACTGGGTACACCGGGTTCGGGTAAGTCCTTCGGCATCATTGATCCGTTCATCCGTCAGCATGCAGCCAAGGGGTTCTCTATGATGGTATATGACTTCAAGTACCCGACGCTCGCCAAGACGCTTTTCTATCAGTATTGCAAGAACCGAAAAGCTGGCAGACTGCCGCAGAACTGTGGTTTCCGTACCATCAACTTTACGGATGTAGAGTATTCGGACCGCATCAATCCGATTCAGCGCAAGTATATTCCGGACCTGGCGGCAGCATCGGAAACGGCAGCTACCCTGCTGGCTTCCCTGAACAAGGGTGGCGGTGAGAAGAAAGGGGGTTCTGAGGCATTCTTCACCAACTCGGCAGAGAACTTCCTAGCGGCGATTATCTATTTCTTTGTGAACTTCCATCCGGTGGGCTTCAAGCAAGGCAAGAAGCTGAAACGCTTTGTTTCTTTAGTGGATGACCCGAAGAATACGGACGGGAAGGTTCACAAGTATGAGATTGTAATCCGGAACTGGGATGATTTCAATGCGGTTGACCAGGACGGAAATGTAGTGCTGGATTTCGTGGATGAGAACGGAAACGACGTGTCAACGGATGAAGACCGGATGTTTGTGAACTTGAACGGCTTCTCCTACAAAGATAGAACTGGTAAGCAGGTGAAGATTGAACGCTGCTGGTACGAGGATGAAGACGGTAAGGAGGTGGAGCCGGACACCATCACCGGGGAGTTCTCGGACATGCCGCATGTGCTTTCCTTCTTAGGCAGATCCTACGACCAGGTGTTCAACATCCTCATGCAGGATGACAAGATTGCTTCCCTCATGGCTCCGTTCAAGAGTGCCTACGAGAACAAGGCGAACGACCAGCTGGAAGGTATGGTGGGTACCCTTCGTGTCAATGCCGCCCGACTGGTATCTCCGGAAGCCTACTGGGTGTTTACGGGGGATGATTTCGACTTGAAGATTTCTGATAAAGCAAATCCGAGTTACCTGGTGATTGCCAACGACCCGGAGAAGGAACAGGTCATCGGTTCATTGAATGCACTGGTGCTGAACCGTCTGATTACCCGAGTCAACTCAAAAGGAAACATTCCGGTGAGCATCATCGTGGATGAGCTGCCTACTCTCTACTTCCATAAGATAGACCGCTTGATTGGTACGGCCCGCTCCAACAAAGTGGCGGTGACCTTGGGCTTTCAGGAACTGCCCCAGCTGGAGGCTGACTACGGCAAGGTGGGGATGCAGAAGATTATCACGACCTGCGGTAACATCTTCATGGGTGCTGCCCGTAACAAGGAAACCCTGGAATGGGCGCAGAATGATGTGTTCGGCAAGGCGAAGCAGACTTCCCGGTCCATCTCCATCAACGACAACAAGGTATCGACTACCATCTCCGAGAAGATGGACTACCTGGTGCCTGCCGCCAAGATTGCAGATATGGCGACCGGTTGGCTGGCGGGTCAGGCTGCCCGTGACTTCACGGCTACGGACGACAGCATGCTGAACCATTTCGACATCGAGCAGTCGGAGGAGTTCAAGACCACGAAGTACTTCTGCAAGACGCACTTCGATATGAAAAAGATTAAGGACGAAGAGGACCACTATGTGCCGCTGCCGAAAATCTACGAGTTCAAGAACGACCGCGAGAAGGAAATCATGCTGAACCGCAACTTCAAGCGGGTGAATGAGGAAGTGGACAAGATGGTTAAGGAACTGCTGGGTATAGCATAAATGATTCGTATAATGGCATCCTTACAATCAACATATAAGCATTCAAGCCTTTTGCCTTCATTGAGTGGTAGCGCACTGAAGGTCATTGCCGTCCTTTCGATGGTGGCAGACCACTGTGCCTACTACCTGATGGAGCACAGCACGCTCCTTTACGAGGTTATGCGCTGCTTCGGGCGTATCGCCTTTCCGGTATTCGCCTTTCTCATAGCAGAGGGCTTCCGGCATACCCGAAACCGGATGAAGTACTTCCTGCAACTGCTGGGATTTGCCGTAGTCAGTGAGGTGCCGTGGTACTTGCTGAACGGAGCGGACGGAACGCACAACGTACTCTTTACGCTGGCATTGGGTGTAATGGCACTGGCTGCTTTCGAGGCATTAAAAAAGGATGGCATCCTTGGTTCGGCTGTCATCCTTTTTATAGCTGGCTTCGCTTTCTGGTCCGGAGTGGATTATGAGTGGAGGGGGATTCTGATGATGGTGGTGTTTTACCTGTTGGGGAACGTCAGCAATCCTTCTTTTCCCTTCGGTAGAAAGGCGCAGCTATTCTGCGCCTTTCCACTCATGATGCACTATGGGATAGTCGGCGCTTTACTTGCCTGCCTGGTGATTGCCTGTTATGATGGAACGCGAGGGTTTATCCATGACAAGATGGCAAAGTATGGATTCTATGCATTCTATCCGGTACACCTACTTATATTTGTATCATTTTTAAAATGTAGATAATATAGGTTTATTTGTTATCCTCTCAAATCTTCCATCAGTATATAGTATGTAAGTAAATGTGTTTATTTCATGTCCAGTACTATTAAGTTGAATTATTTTTGAGAAAGCACTTATAAAACTTTTTGAACTATATTGCCCCGAAAAAGAGCCTTTGTTAGTTATTATAGTATATCTGTTATTAGGTTCATTTATAAACGAATTAATTTCCACATTCCATAATTCTATATAATGGTTATTGTACTCTTGAATCAAAATCTTGCAAAAATTTCTTCTTCTTACAGCCATTAAATAGCTGACATTCTTAAAGATCGTAATATGTGAAGAATCATCTGTAATGTCTATATAATTCCTTAAAAAAATAAACCATTTTCTTTTAGGTTTTCTATGACCATCAAAATCATATTCTTCTATCTGTTTAAGTACAAAATATGTATGGTTCCAAATTTTATCATTAATAACAAATACCTTTTGTTTTAAAATTTCCTCAAGATGTTTTGATAAATAGACTACTATATTCTTACTGGTAATAAATGTATTGTCTTTACTTGCTGAAATGTTTCCATATAATTGAACAAATTCAGAATATGCTAGAATTTGAAGAATATTTTCCATTGTACTATTGATGTGTATTACATATTTATATATGAAACTGGATTCTGTCTTTTCCCTATAAGATGAGAAATATCCATATGTAAATACGGAGAATCTAATATCTCCTCACCTTCAAACTCCCAACGACCGACATACTCATCCGAATCTGTGAGAAACCAATGGATGGGTTTGAATACTCCAACGATGTAACCAGAACTGACGGCAAAAACGTATTCTGCTTTTTTAGCTCGTTCACCATTCAATCTCCAATACTTTCTTACACATTCGTATAAACTGGGTCTTTCACACAGTAAATAGGTGCGTGTCACATTGAAACAGATGATTCGATTGTTTGAATCGTTTTCAAATCTACCATAGTCTCTAAATACATTTTCCATAAGGGCTTATTTATTCCTGTTTTATACAAAGGTACTGATTATCTTATATTCTAGATACTCTTAAGCCTTTTTTCTGCTAAAGATATTTCTTTAGTACTTTGATTACCTCACGAACATACCTTGAGTCCTCCGCATAGCCAATATTCCGTAACCACAGCAGGTAGTTTCCTCCTTTATACTTGTACTGCACCTTGGTATAGTAGGCACGGACGCTTTCCGTCCAGTGGTTGAATTCGTAGTATTTCCCGGTTTTGGGATTGGTCAATCCGAACAGATTGTGACGGTTGCGGCAGAGCGGTGAACGGAACCAGCCCGTTTCAAGGATGGCTTGTGCCAGTACAATCCTTGGGTGCTGGATGCCGTTTCGGATGATTTCCTGATAGAGATTGGGAATGGTGAGTTCCGGTAAATGGGACTGCTTTGATTTTGAGAATGCCTGCTTACCATTTATTGGAAGGGCTTGTTTTTGGGACGTCCTTTTGTCACTCTTTTGGTCGGTTTGCTGTTGTTTTTCTTTCACTGCAACAAGAGGGGGTAAGGAGTCTATTCTGACATTATGAGCTGTATTCTCTTCGCAAACATGCTCATTTGCAACGGTTTCTATCTTTTTCGATGATAAAACCTGCACGGAATCAGACGCTTTGCTAATCGTATAGAACTGTGCCGATACACCAAGGGGCATCAGCAACAGCAGTAGGGATGGCAGAATTGTGTTGTGCATTTCTTATTTAGAATAGGGGTGAAAATACTTTTGCGGTGTGTTCAAGCGGTTCATTCCGCAAAAATAACTGGTAAATAATAGTATATGGAAATGCACAACAGAAATCTATCTGAGATGCTGCCTTACGAAAAGTTGGCAGTATTGGGAATCGACCGGGAAAAGGCAGACAGCCTTCCGGCAGATGTGAAAGAGAAACTGGCATCCGGAGAGGTCACCCCTCTCCTGCAGGTGTCTATCCGTGCGCAGAACGGTGATGTCATCACATTGCCGCTGAAACTCCAACTGACTACTGACCAACAAGGAAATCCGGCGCTGCTGGTTTACCCAGTTCGAGCCGCACTGGAAACGGAACGCAACAAGGCATTGCTTCTCACTGACCAGGAGGCAGAAAGGCTGACTAAGGGAGAGGTTATCCAGAAGGCGGTGGAGGTTCGTGGCGAAAAGACGCAGCAGTACCTTCAGCTGGACCCCGAAACGAAGTCGGTTGTCCACCGAAGGGTAACAGACATTCAGCTGGAGCAGAAACTGAAGGACATGGAGAAGCTCAACGATATTGAGCTGGGTACGCAGCAGAAGCAACAAATTCGGGAGGGTAAACCGGTCGAATTGAATGTGGGCGGCGAAAAGGTGTCTGTCGGTGTGGACTTGAAAGAGCCGCAGGGATTCAAGGTCATTCAGGGTGACTTGAAGGAATGGGAACGCCAGCAGAAGCTCCGCTACGACGAGCAGCATCCCGAATACCTGGGACTGGTGATGACGGACAAGAACCGCTGGGAATACCGGCAGGTGGTGGACAAGCAGTCGCAGGAGCGGGCTGTCAGGTTCGGCAGTGCCAAAGAGGAAAAATCCAAGGGTCTCAAACGCTAAATCCTTTTCCCTATGGTCAAGAAGAAAGAAGAAGATGTCGGCTTTGTTCGGCAGTTCAATGACTTGAAGAAGAAACATCCGGATGCGATGTTGCTTTTCCGCAAAGGGGACTTCTATGAGATGTACAAGGAGGATGCACTCAAGGCATCAGTGATACTGGCGCTGAAGGTGTCTGAAAAGGTTATTCCCTTGGAAAAGGACCCCATCAAGCTCCTGACCTTTCCCCGGCATGAACTGGACAGGCATCTGCCCAAACTGATCCGTTCCGGCCAGCGGGTGGCTATCTGCGATGCGATTGACCGTCCGGAGCTGATGAAAAAGGCAAAGGCGAAAGAGGATGTCGGCGGAAAAGTGAAAGAAGAAATCATTCCAAACAAGGATTCTATGGCAAGAAAAAAGAAGGAACAGGCTGAGCAGGAAAAGCCTGTCAAGACAGTGAAGAAGGCTGTCGAGGAGAAACCTGCCCAAGAGAAAAAGACGGAAGCGAAAGCGGAAGTCAAGAATGAACAAGCGTCCGAAACAAAAAAGGAACGCAAGCCGCGCGAACCGCAGATGATTACTGCCAACGGCGAGAAGGTAACCCACGGTCATGCCTTCCAGAGTACCACCAATCCGGCGGACTGGTACTTCACCGCCAAAATGGACGGAGTGCAGCTGAAGCCGCAGAAGATGGACGCTGCGGATTTGGCCGCCTACCAGAAAAAGGAGATGTCGGTGCAGCAGCTCATGGAACGTTATTATCCCACCAAACTCCAGCCCAAGGTATCGGAAGAGGCTTTCCGCATGCCCAAGACCATTGCCGGACCGGAAGGGGACATCAAGGTGGAGAAGTTCAATGTGTACAAAGAGAAGGACGAGCAGCGTCCGGACTACGGCAAGTATAAGTTCTATGCACAGATGGGTGATACCAAGATGTCTGTCGTAGCTTCCCGGGAGGACCTGAACGCTTACTTCGACCGCACCATGTCACCGAGCCTGCTCATTGAGAAGAATTTCGGTGAGAGGTTGCACCTGAAGTCTGCCTACGAAAAGTACCAGCTTCCCGAAGGAGTGGACCCCAAAGGGGTGCGGGTGGCAAAAGACCATGCGGACAACAAGTGGAAGGTGTCGATGGATATGGGCGACAAGGGCAAGACCAACCGCCATGAAATCTCCTTCGATGACGGCTATTCGCTCTTCAAAGCCAAAACGGCTACACGCGAACAGATTGCAGCCAAGTACCTGAACACCGAAATCACGGGCTTGCTCGCTGCTCACTCGATGAAGCAGGAAAAGACGGCTTCGTTGAAAATGTAACGGAATCAAACAGTATCAAACTCAAACAAGAATCAATATGTCAACAGTAATGGAATACGAAGAATTGGTGGAACTCCTTCAAGAGGGTAAAATCGGTTATCTCCGCTTTGTGCTGGAGGGTGAGAACGCACAGGATTTTCTGGACTGGTGCCGCACGCACGGCACGGATCCTTCGGATGAATCCGCAGAGTTTTATGTCGAACAGACGGACATCAACCTGATGGACCGTCAGGTAATCAACGATGAAGATTATGGCGTATGGAACTAATTCATCAGGCAATGCCGGGCAGGTAGCCATCGACCGCTTTGCCGAAATGATGATAGCCCGCATGGAGCAGATGAAGGCTTCCGACTGGAAGAAAGGCTGGATTGGGGGTGCATCCGGATTTGCAGGTCTCCCGCAGAACGTGGGAGGCCGCAACTACTCGGGTTCCAATTCCTTCTTCCTCCAGCTGCAGACCGCTGCCCAGGGCTACCGCTTGCCGGTGTACCTCACCTTCAAGCAGGCACACAACCTCAAGGCCCATGTACTGAAAGGTGAAAAAGCCTTCCCCGTGGTCTATTGGGACGTGTTGGTCAAGGACAAGAACGGCCATAAAGTCAGTTCGGATGAGTATAAGGCGATGAGCAAGGAGGAGAAGAAAGGCATGGATGTCATTCCCTTCTTCAAGGCTTTCCCTGTATATAACATCGACCAGACCAATCTGGCGGAGGTGCAGCCCGAACGGGTGCAGAAACTCCTGGAGAAGTTCAAGGTGCCCGAACTTCGGGATAAGGAAGGCATGTATGTCCATGCTGCTCTCGACCGGATGATTGAAACGCAAGGCTGGCTCTGTCCCATACAGGCGGACAAACGGGTGGACGGAGCTTTTTATTCACCGGCCCAGGACATCGTGGTGCTGCCCATGAAGGAGCAGTTCAATATCGGTGATACCCCCGAGGAAATCTACCGGGGCGGCATGGAGTTCTACTCCACTATGCTGCATGAGATGTCACACTCCACCATGACTCCGGAACGTCTGAATCGCGAGATGGGCGGACGCTTCGGAGACCCGAAATATGCCAAGGAGGAACTGGTAGCGGAACTGACGGCTGCCATGATCAGCCACTCGATGGGTTTTGACTCGAAAGTGACGGACAACTCCGCAGCCTATCTGGATTCCTGGATTGGGGTGCTGAAGCAGGAACCGAAGTTCATCGTTTCCGTCATGGCGGACGTGAACAAGGCTTCGGACCTGATTCTGGACCAGGTGGACAAACAGCGTTTGGCACTGAACGAGCAACCCTACCTGACGAAGAACGACCCGTTTGCCCCGTTGGGCGAAGGCGAAGATGTGCCGTTCAAGAATGCGGCCATCGTGAAGACACGCAACGGGGATTATGCCATCCGTGCCTCCTACGACGGTGTGGAACTGGGTTTGAAGAAGGTATCGAAGGATACGGCCAAGACCTATTTCCAGCTGACGGACTACAAGGACAAGGCTGCCTTCCTGAACATGACGGCGCACAAGACCTTCGAACCGGAACTGGCTATGATGCAGCGGACACAGAAAACGGGTGCGAAAATGGGTATCTAACTGAAACGGTGGAGCTATGACGGACTACAAGGTAAACTTCAAGGAACTGAAAGCCAGAGTGGGCGTTGATGACGTGGCGTATGCACTGGGCTACCGGCTGGACCGGAAAGCCGGAATCGGCAAGTATGTGGAGATGGTGCTGGGAGACGGTAAGGATAAGCGCGACACGCTTATCATCAGTCACCCGAACGATAAGTCTTCACAGACTTTCTTCCGCCGTGATGGCTCCCGTGGGGATGTGGTCACTCTGATACGTGAGAACCTGCACACGTTTCTGGTTTCCGGTAAGGACGAGTGGCAGAAAGTGGCCAAGGTACTGGCACGTTTTGCCAATATGCCCGAACCGGAGTACCGTGAGGACCTTGAGTACATCAAAGCTGCCAGGTCGGCTGGCGTATTCGATGCTTCTCGCTACGAGGTAAAACCACTCAACCCCAATCGGATTCCCGGACTGTTTGCGCAGCGGGGCATCTCGGAGGAAACCGTCAGGGAACTGGCTCCGTTCATCGTGCTCATCCGGGACCGCCACAACGGGAACTTTGAAGGGTTCAACATCGGCTTCCCCTACACCAACGGCATGTCCGAAGAAGCGAAGGGTTATGAGATACGTGGCTATGGCGGCTACAAGTCCAAGGCTGCGGGCAGCGACTCTTCTTCTTCGGCATGGGTGGCAAATCTCTCACAAGGAAATCCGGAGGATGTGAAACAGGTGTATTTCTGTGAATCAGCGTTGGATGCCATGGCTTTCTATCAGGAGAACAGGATGCAGCTGCACACGGATATGGCTCTGGTTTCTCTAGGCGGTACGTTTTCCGACCGGCAGGTTACGGGAGTAATGAGCCGTTTTCCTCATGCCAGGGCTTTCGACTGCTTCGACAATGACCTGGCTGGGCGGATCTACGGTCTGCGCATGGTTGCCTTGCTGGAAAACATCCCGATGAAAATCAGCAAGACCGACAAGGGACTGCAGGTGGAGGTCAAGGACAAGGTCTTTACGGTCAATCCGCATCGCCCCCTGTCGGCTCAGTTGGAAAAGCACTTGTCTATCCGCTACCAGGTGGGGCAATGGCTTCCGCCCAGACTCTTCAAGGACTGGAACGACTGTCTGTTGAAAAAGCCTATGGACATCCCCTCTGTACCACGCAAGGACGAACGGAAACAGCAGCTTTCCGAACGCAGAAAAGGTAATCTCAAAATGTAATGTAAATGGATGCAATCAAAAAGAAATTAACCCTGGGTGTACTGGTGCTCTGTCTGGCAGGCGGAAGGATTCCCGCTTTGGCGCAGCAGATGGATCCGGCTTTGACGGCCACCGTCATAGCTCAAACGACAGAATTAAAGAACATCCACAAGAAACGCAAGAAGACGCAGGAGAAGATTATCGCCGCAGAAGCAGCGGTGACGGTGGCGCTCGACCGGGTGCATAGTGTAGAGGAAAAGATGCTGAACTACCTCTCCAACGCACAGGGGGCGATGCAGAATCTCTATCAGATTAAGCGTGCCGGGGAACTGGTGGCTAAGGAAATCCCTCAGAACTGCAACCTGCTCCTGAAATCGGTGGGGAGCAATCTCAAGGGGACTGCCATTGCTGCCATGGTTTCGGATGAGCTGGCTGATGCCGCTACCCAGATGGCGGCACTCTATCCTTTCATGAAGCAGCTGGTCACTTCGGGCAAGTATGACGTGACGGGGGCGGACGGAAAGAATGAGAAACACAAGGTAAACCTGCTCAACTCTTCGGAACGCTACTACATCGCCAACGAGGTGGTGAGCCGGCTGGAAGCCATCAATACCGATCTGTTTATCCTTGCCTGGCAGGTGCGTACCCTCTCTTGGAACGACCTCTGGTTTTCGCTCGATCCCGAAGGATGGGCGAATGTGATGTCGGGCAAGAATATCATCGGAGGTATCGTTGCGGAGTGGAACCAGGGGTACCTGTTGAAATGGTAAATAGGTAAACTTGTAAACTAATCAGCTAATCACAAAGTAAGGACGTAAGCAAGTAAGATAGTAATAACAGCAACAAGTAATAGCGTAATAAAGTAAACAAATCATCCAAAAACAAAAGCGTATGGAAACCCAAAAGAAAATAATCGGCCGCTGCCCTTTGTGTGGCGGCAATGTGGTCAAGACCTGCAAGGGCTACCGTTGTGAGCACAACCTGGGGGATCATCCTTCGTGTGTATTGAACATCAACGGCATCATCGGCAACCGCAAGATGTATGATGCGGAGATTGTCGAGCTGTTGGAGAAGCGCTGCATACTCCTGGACGGTTTCTCCACCAAGGAGGGCAAGACATTCCCGACAGTTTTACAACTGGCTGACGACGGCAACATCCTGATGCAGTCTGTCGTGGGCAAATGTCCGCACTGTGGCGGTGAAATCCGCGTGGGAAGCCGGGCATTCAACTGTTCCAATTACAGCAACCAGACAGCCCCCTGCTCCTTTGCCATCTGGCGCAATATCGGCGGCCACCAGCTGACACTGGAGGAAGCCCGGGAACTCTGCGAGAAAGAAATCACCTCTCAAGAACTGGAAATGTACCGGGAAGACGGCTCTATCTACCGCAAACGACTCGGTGTATCACCGGACAAACTTCAAATTGTAAAGGTATGAAACCGGGAATGAGACTTAGCATGCTGCTGGTCACTGCCATCCTCTTTTGGGGTGGTCTGTTCTATTTCGCCAGCTGCGCCTCCAGTCCGGAAAAGCGGGCGGTGGAAATGGCGGAGAAAGCGCTGAAGGCAACCATCGATAATCCGGGATCCATCAAGATTCTGGGTGTCAGCAAGGCAGATTCGGTATTTGGCAAGGAATACGTCAGTCCGCATGAGAAAGTATCGCTATCCATGCACCTGATGCAGTATGGTCAGAAACTCATGGAAGAAACGGACTTCCTCGAAAATCTGGACAAGGACGACATTGGCATAAGCGAACAGATGAAACGTCAGCTGGATGCCATGACTACCTTGCGAGCATTGATTGCCTCTGGAGATATGAATCCGACAGCCAAGGAAGGAAAATCGGAAAAGCCCTTCAACGGATGGAAGGTGAAAATTGACTTTGAAGCCAAGACCTTGCAGGGAGAGCCTTATCATTCCGAATACTGGTTCATCCTCGACAAGGAGGCGCAGTGCGTGGTGAAATCCTTTGAGATTCCGCTCCTGCAGGACTGACCTATACTATCATGTATCACTCAAATAGAAACCTTTATGAATGAATTGACCGAACTGCTGGAAACCAAGATGCAGTCCTTCCTGAAGGATGCAGCCTTGCAAGTACAGAATGGAAACAAGGCGGCTGGCTTACGTGCCCGCCGTACCTCTCTGGAAATCCAACCTCTGCTGAAAGAGTTTCGGAAACGCTCGCTGGAACTCTCCAAAGAAAACAGCTGTTCATGACCGATGTTCCTGGTCATAGCTTGAAGGAATCCCTGTGCATGGTGCATGGGGATTTTTTCTTTTCACTGCATCCGCACTCCCGATGAAATTTCCGATACAAAGATACGAAGGGTCGGTACGGCAGCAAATGGCGCTGCGCTTGGCTGCAAGGAAAGCAGCCGGCAGCCTTCCACAATTTGTACCAAATTGGGTATTCCGTCCGCTTTCCCCTTGCCACATTTGCCTTCCGTCCCTTGCACCCTTCGTAAGAAGAGGCATCGTAAAAATCACCCGGGAGTGAGAAGCCGAAAGGCTTCAAACCAAAGGGAAAAAATTAGTTCAGCTATGGCATACAAACTTAAAGACCGAAAAGAAAAGATGCTCTACAAGGGCAGTGTTTACGAACTCACCCTGCAGTGGGACAGAGAGAGTCTCCGCAAGTGCTTTTGCGGTATGCCTCCTTTCTATGCACACATCCGCAAGGACGGCGCCAACTTTGCACAAATTGACTGCTATTCCACCGGGGACGATTTCAGTGTGGAACCCATGCACCCGCTTTTTGAAGAGCCGGAATGGGTAGTTCACTTCCTCAAGTCGGACATCAACTCCATTCCACTAAAGAAACTGCTGGAACTGCTTCCCATCTGATTCACGAAGTAACCTCTGAGTATTTACGCTTAAACATAGGAACATATGAAAGGAACTGACCATTTTAAGGAACTCATCAAGAACTATCTTGATAACCGAGCCAAGGAAGACGAACTCTTCCGTGCCAAGTATGAAACCACCACACGCACCATTGACGATGTGGTCAACTATATCTTCCATGCCGTACAGCAATCCGGCTGCTGCGGTTTCAGCGACATGGAGGTGTTTGCCATGGCAGTCCATGCGATTGATGAACCCGATTTGGAAATCGGTAAGCCGATGGACTGCAATGTGGTAGTGAATCATCACATTGAACTGACCGAGGAGGAAAAGGCAGAACAACGAGCCATCGCCCTCAAACGATACCAGGAGGAGGAAATGCGGAAACTGCAACAACGCAACAGCCGACCCAAGGCAGCCAAACCGCAATCCAAACCCATTCAAGAACTCTCACTCTTTCAAGGCATGGAACTATGAAGGCAAGAACGAAAATAGAAAAACAGGTGGCAGCTTCCAATGAGAAGCTGACCGTCCTAAGCCCCAAAGTGCTCACATGGGCAGTGCGGAAAGTGGCAGGACATGTCTGCTTCCGAACTTCCGCACACAAGTGTACCTGTGGCGATTGTGGCAGGCACTTCGACTATGAGGGAAAAGGCAAGTCGGTATGCTGCCCTCATTGCGGTACTCGCCTTGAAATCAAGGACACCCTCAAACGAACTCTAAAGGAAGCCTGCTATTTCTCTTCCCTTGAAGTAGTGGATAGCTTGCAGGTGCAACGGGTAATCCGTTTGGAAACGACCTTCCGGAAAGGAATGTCTATGGAGGTAGACTACTGGGAAGTGTGCCGTCTGTGGCTCAATGCCGAAGGCAAAGTGGCTGTCACGGCAAGAGCAAGGACATTGGGCTATTATGTGGACTGCTTTGATTGGGCATCCAAAATCTCCTTGAAGCGACCGAACGAAGTTCACTGGCTCATTGCAGACACCTATGTTTATCCGCACTATCTGCTGCTGCCCGAATTGAAACGCAACGGCATGAAAGGCAAGCTGCCCGAATGCCACCCGATGAAACTGATGAAAGCCGTGCTGACGGACAGCCGGATGGAAACCATCCTCAAGTCAAAAGATTTACATGCCGTGTCTTATTTTGTACACCGACCTTTGGAACTTGACCGATGCTGGCAATCGTATAAGGTCGCCACCCGGCATCACTACCGCCCTTCGGACATGGGATTGTGGGCAGACACCATCCGCTTGCTGGAGCAGTGTGGCAAGGACATCTGCAACCCTAAGTATATCTGTCCGCAGAACCTCAGAGCCGAGCATGACTATTGGATGAACCGACACAACCAAATGGAGCAGAAACGCAGAAGCCAGGAGCAGATGCAGCGAGCCAAACGGAAGGAAGCCGAGTTCTACAAGGAGAAGTCACGCTACTTCGGCATCACCATCACCGACAAAGACCTGGTGATTTCGGTACTCGATAGTCTGGAAGCCTTCCAAGCCGAGGGAAATGCCCTGCATCATTGCGTCTTCCAATGCGAATACTATGCCAAGGCGGACAGCTTGATACTATCGGCTCATGACAAGGAGGGGAATCGCATCGAGACGATTGAGTTCTCACTGACCGAGGGGAAAGTGATACAGAGCCGTGGGCTGTGCAATACGAATACTCCGCACCACGACCGGATTGTCCGGCTGGTCAATGCTCATGCCCGTCAGATACTCGCAGCCAAACAGACAGCGTAAATTCCTTATATATGTTCCGCTCCGACTTCCGCCGTGAGGCGTGGGTCGGAGTATTTAAGATTTTATTTTACATTGGAAACAAAGGCAAATCGGCAAGAGAAAGCTGGCATAAAATATGGGATAACATCCAGCGAGAAAGTAATATTTATGCAGTTTTTCACCTTGTTTTCAGTTGCTTTCACGCTGTCAATCCTGTGTTTTCAGTTATTCGCATATCATTGTATATCAATAATATGTAGGTGATATTTTTTAAGATATTATAGGTAAACTAATTGCATAATAAGATAGTAATTTTGTATATTTGTAATAAGGGATATAAGTAATAAAACAACCATCTAACTCAATCGTTATGAGGAAAAGAAACTTGACAATAGCAATCGGTAATCAGAAAGGTGGAGTCGGCAAAACCACCTCTACGGCATGTATAGGTGCAGCACTCGCCCTAAGAGGGAAACGGGTGCTGCTCATTGACCTGGATGCACAGCAGAACCTTACGTTCACACTGACGCAGAACGAAGACCCAGAAACGAGCATCTATGATACGCTGGTCAAAGACCAACCGCTGCCCATCATTTGCATCCGTGAAAACCTGGACCTCGTTCCGGCATCACTGGACCTGGCAAGAGCCGAAATAGACATGGCTACCATGATGGCAAGGGAAGGCATCCTCAAATCCTACCTCGATGAACAGAAGGAGAAGTATGACTACATCCTGATGGACTGTTCGCCCTCACTCGGTATCGTGACAACCAATGCGCTGGTGGCAGCGGACAAACTCTATATACCGCTCACCGCTGAAGCCTTGCCCTTGAAAGGCTTGACCATGCTGGATGATATAGTCCGGGAAGTGAAGCGCCGAGTGAATCCGACGCTGGAGTTGGGTGGAGTGTTCTTCACCCGATTCAATAACCGGAAGTTGAACAAGGAAGTGATTTCCATGGTAGAAAAGCGGTACGGAGAGAAGGTCTTTCAGACGAAAATACGGGAGAATATCGCCATAGCCGAGATGCCGCTTTCCGGTCAGACTATCTTTGAATACGACCCGAAAAGCAATGGTGCAGCAGACTATCAGACACTAACCGATGAGATTATCAGTCGGGAGGAAAATAGGTAAACTATATTACTATATGACTAATCAAAAAGGTTATTGGTAACATAGTAAGTAAATCAGCAAGTAAACAAGTAATAAAGTAAGCAATATGAGTAAGAAGAATTTATCTTTATTGATGGACGGCTTCATGGGCGAAGCCATTCCATCTGACCCGGTACAGGAACAGCCTAAGGAACAGGCTGTTGAGCGAGATGCAGAACAAGCGGAACAGCCTGCTGCTCAAACGGATAAGCAGGATAGTCCAAAGGCAGCACCAGCAAAAGCATCTTCTAAGAAAGAAACAACCGAAACGGCTGCTACCGAGCAGATGAAGTCCAAGCTGGAAGCCAAACGCAGGGAAAATGTAGGTCGCCCCAAGAAAGGCGAATCAGCCAAAAATGCCAAGAAGCCCCAGGAAATCCGAGCCACCTTCATTGTGGATCCGGATTTGGTCCGCAAAGTGAAGTACATTTCCCTCGTGGAAGGCATTCTCTTGAAAGACGTTATCTCTGAAGCATTGAACAACTATGTGGATATTTGGGAGGAGAAGAACAAGAAAATCCGGTTGCCGAAGGCGAAGTGAGTATATGAAAATTAAGGGAGCAAACCACCTTAGTCTGCTCCCTTAATGCTTCTGATACCTTTTGAAATTATCAAGGCATCATTCAAAGGATATTAAACCTTACCAGTTGTCATCTTCATTGCCAACCAAGCCATTCTTAACACATTCTTCAATCTTATCCATCACAACATTAGAGTAAGCATAAGACATGATAAGGGCTTTACTGGATGTTTTTTTGTGAGAATCTTTCTTGGTTGAAAATGGGAAACATTCATCCAATACCCAATTTTCATCGGAACGTGAAGGCACACTACCGCCGATGGCTCCAACCCATCCACCACCAACTTGGCGGACAACAGAATAGAAAGGTACCGTATAGGTCACTCGTATCTTGTTGTCCTTGATGTCGCATTTGATAATCGGCTTGATATTTACGCTATAGGCGTTCATGCCACCTGCATGCTGGGCAATGCCAGACATGAAGCCCTGGGCGATAATGCTTCCAAGTTCCTTGTCGTTCAGCTGGATAACGGAGTTGGCATCATTAAAAGTTGCAGAGAACCAATAGTTCAACAGCACGTAGAGTTGATCTTTTGTTTTTCCCGGAGATTCAATTACCTGAGTAAAGGTCAAGGCATTATTCTTGTCTAACTTAAGCTGGCTACCCAAGTTCTCAGCGGCATCCACCCATTTTTCACCATACTTTTCCTTGGCATAGTCTTCCAATTCTTCTGTTCGCAGAATCTGCGCATTGATAGATAAGGCACAAAATACCAGTGCCATGACAGAAATTACTTTTTTCATTGTGTTGTTTGATTATAGATTATATACTTAATTTTTCGGTTTCTTTAAGGCTTTTTGTTTCTGAAAGCAAAGTTATAAGGTTTATTTCGGATTGCCATGACTCTGTATCAACATGGACTAACATGGATAGAAAACCTTTTTGAAAAGGAGGTTTTTGGCACCAAACATGCCATCTAAAGTGTTGCACGGCATGATTATGAAGAAAAAGCACGTAGTGAGTGAAGATAAAGGCTCCTACTTGTCTAAAATTGACAAGTAAATGCTATCTTTGTTGAGCAATAACAATTTATTTTGCACACATGGTAAATTCAAACATGTTACTCGCACGAATAAAACAGCTCCGTGATGAGCTGAATGTACAACAGCGTCAGATTGCTGACGCCATTGGTGTGGATGCACCAATGTATAGCAGGATTGAAAGAGGCATTCGTCCTTTTCGAGATGAGTATATCGTCCCTATAGCGGACATACTTCATGTGGAAGAGGAAGAACTGCGGTCTTTATGGACAGCTGATAAGATTATCAATGTAACCAAGGATGAATCTACGCTGGTAGCACAGCGTGCCCTTCATCTTGCTAACAGTGAAATGAAGACCAATTCCCAGGAGTAAATGGCTGATTTGAAACATGGACTAACTTGGATATGGTTAAGTAAAACTTAGATGGTATTTTTGTAGATTATGGCAGATAAAACAACCCCGATGGATGGCATACAGGAAATCGACGAATTGGTTTTGGAAGATAACCAACTGGTTTGTGTGCTGACTAATAAGGTCGTGAAAGCGACAGATAAAGAACTGACCCTTCAGTCAATGATAGATATGATGGCTGAAGAATATGGATTTGCTCCTGAAGACATGGAACGTGACTTTAGGGTGACTTACCAAGAGCCTGATTCTGAAAAGAGTCGGGCTCAAAGTGTTGATTTGGCTATCTTCAATGAAGGTAAGGCACATGAGGTGGAGAACCTCATTCGCTTTGTTGTTGTTGCCAAAGACGCAAAAGTAAAACCGACGGATGCGAAGAAAGGCGCAGAAGCCATGCTCGACAATATCCTGACGTTTACAGATTGTGAATTTGGATGCTGGACCAACGGAGAGGATTTGCTATACCGCTATTATACGGAAGATGACTTTGGACAGGCGGACGTACAAGATATTTCCGATTTCCCGGCTAATGGTCAAACGCTTGCCGACCTGGAAGCGCAGGGCGATCGTGCCATGCCCCGTAAGCCGGCAAACGAATCGTTGATTAAGACTTTCAAGCGCTGTCATGACTACATCTATGGCAATGAAGGCATGAAGAAAACGGCTTTTTGGGAGCTGCTGAACCTGATATTCTGTAAGCTTTATGATGAGAAACGCCGCAATGCCGATGCCAAAGAGGGCATCAGCTATCGTCGCCGTTTCTGGGTGGGTGTAACAGAGCAATTCACGGAAGAAGGCCGAAAGGCAGTTGCCACTCGCATCCGTGGGCTTTTCGAGGAGCTGAAGGACAGCCAGATGTTCCGCGATGTCTTTGATGGTTCTGAGCAAATCATGCTCTCCGATCGTGGACTGGCTTTTGTTGCTGCAGAATTGGCAAAATATTCTTTTTTGGATGCAACGGTCGATGTAAAAGGTACTGCTTATGAAACCATCGTGAGCAATACCTTGAAGCAGGAAGCCGGCCAGTTCTTTACTCCGCGAAACATCATTAAGTGCATGGTGGAAATGCTCGACCCCAACGAGGACACCCGTGTACTCGACCCGGCATGTGGTTCGGGTGGTTTCCTGGTTATGGTACTCGACCATGTGCGCCGCAAAATCACACGCAATCTTTATCCGAAACTCGACGAGGTGCGACTGGCTGCTCGTGTCAATTCACCCGAAGTGGATGAAAGAGTGCGTCATTATGCCGAGCGCATGATTTTCGGCTTCGACTTCGACCCCGACTTGAAGAAGGCGGCACGAATGAACATGGTGATGGCAGGTGATGGACATAGCAATATTTTCAATATCAACTCTTTGGATTATCCGCAGGGTGACAGGCCCGATCGTTCTTTAATTGCAGAAGCTGTGAATGAAAGTATTCTGCACAGTAAGGATAAGGATTTCCGCTTTGATACTTCATCGGACAATGCACAGGGTAAGTTCGATATGATATTTACGAATCCTCCCTTTGGCGCCAAGGTGCAGGTGGATGTAGAGATTGCCCGCCGGTATGCGTTGGATAGTAATGCGCCAGAAGTTCTCTTTATTGAGGCTTGCTACAACTTCCTAAAGCCCGGTGGCAAAATGGGTATTGTATTGCCTGATGGCATTTTGGGTAATCCAAACACGGAAAGTGTGCGCAAATGGATCTTAGAGCACTTCAAGTTGCTGGCCTCCATCGACCTTCCGGTAGAAACCTTCTTGCCTCAGGTTGGTGTGCAGGCCTCTTTGCTGTTCCTCCAAAAGAAAACATCCGAAGAATTGCTTATCCCCATCGACAAAGAGGATTACGATGTGTTTATGGCCATTGTTGAGCAAGTGGGTAAAGACCGACGCGGTGTGCCTATCTATAAGAAGGATGAAGATGGTGCAGAGATTCTCTTTGCCCACGAAAAGAAATGGTTGGCTTACACAGAAAATGGTCATGAAATTGTGCGCAGTCGCCGTGAACGTGTAAAGCGTTTGGCTGATGATTTGCCGGAAGTGGCTGCTGCTTATGCTAAATTCTTGGAGGAACAGAAATGAAAAGTATCTCAGTTTCAATCAAGACAGTAAGACAATCAATGAGAATGGATGGAAGTTATCATAATGCAGATATTAACATCTATGATAATACACTTCATAATCATTCTAGTCATTGTTTGAATTTTTACTGTTCCAATATATACACAACAGGTCGAGGACGTCGTGTTTATACCCGCCCAGAACGTGGTGTGCCATTTCTTAGTAACTCTGATATGATGGCACAAAATCCCTTAATGAGTTGTAACTACATGTCACGAAAATATGGATATGATGAATCTTCTGTTTTAAAGGGTGGAATGATTTTAACTGGACGTGTAGGAGCCATAGGACAAACAGCTTTTGTCCCCAATTATTGGGAAAAATATAAGATGATGGGGTCTGATAATATCATTCGAATTGTTGTAAAAGATGAATTCAAAAATGGTTTTATCTATGCTTATTTGGCATCAAAATATGGCAACCTATCTTTCTGGAAACATGCAACAGGCGGTGTTCAACCTTTTATCACAGATAAAATGGTTGCAAATCTTCCTATACCAGATTTCCCTGCATCCTTCCAGCAGGAAGTTGATGATTTAATACAGGAGTCGGCAAGGTTACGTGAAGAGGCTGCTTCTTTATTGGAAGAGGCAAAGAATCTTTTATCAGATTATATCAATATTGATTTTGTATCTACATCAGGCTGCGTAAAAGCAACTCGAAATATACAGGATATAAGGAAATCTCTTCAATGTCGTTTAGACCCGCCAGCTCTTATGAATAATAGCGTATTAGCATTTGAGCAAATGAAAGGAAGGTGTGTTAAACTTGCAAAATGTAATCTTGTAGTTTGGTACCCGGGAATGTTTAAAAGAGCATATGTTAAGAATGGATTACCTTATATGCAAGGTTCTTCAGTATTTGAAGTAAATCCATTTGTGAGATGTGCACATCTTGCGAAATCCAGAACACCTAAATTAGAAGAATTGTGGTTGAAAGAGGATTTGATTCTAATTACCTGTGCTGGTTCTTGTGGTCAAATAAAACTTATAACAAAAGAGTATGAGGATAAAGGTGCTATAGGTTCTCCCGATATAATTAGAATAAAATCAATGGATAATCTATATACAAGTGGTTATTTGTTTACCTATTTACAAATGCCTATTGTTCAAGATTATATGCAATCCTTTAAATATGGTTCAGTTATAGAAAGATTTGATGCTTTGAGAATAGAATCTATTCCTGTCATAAAACCTACTCAAGAACTGAGTAACGAAATAACAGCATTGATAAATCAATATAAGGATTGTACCTATCGCGCATTTTGTGCAGAAGAAAAAGCCATTTCTATGGTTGAGCAAGAAATCGAAAGTTGGACTAAGTAGAATAGCAATGGAAAATTTAGATATACTCGTTAAAGAACTGTGCAAGCAACCCAATGAATCCGGATGGGTGGAGTTTAAGCACAACAATTGGTCACCAGAAATGATTGGCGAGGACATTAGTGCCCTTGCCAATAGTGCTGTGCTTGCCGATAGAAATAATGCCTACATGATATGGGGCGTAGATGATAGTACACACGATATCATTGGCACAACCGTACGATTAAAGAGCGAGAAGAAAGGTAATCAGGAACTTGAGAATTGGTTGCGCTATTTACTCTCTAAAAATGCAAACTTTGAGTTTCATGATGTCGATATTGATGGAGCGCATGTTGAACTGATTGTAATAACAAAAGCAGAAGGTACACCTGTCACCTTCCAGAAAGTAGATTATATCCGTTCGGGTAGCTACACCAAAAAGATAATTGAATTTCCTGTGTTGCAAACCCAGCTTTGGGATAAATTACGTCATCAGCAGTTTGAAGAAACTTTTACTAAAACGGGCTTGAAACTGCAAGAAGCTATGCGGCTGCTGAACTATGAAGCGTATTTCACCATCATGCGCATTCCGATGCCTGATTCGCTTGAAGAATGTGCTCACTATCTGCTCGAAGAAGACCTTTTGGTCAAACAAGACGATGGCCTTTATGCCATCACGAATTTAGGAGCTATTCTTTTTGCAAAGAAACTTTCGTCCTTTTCTCGTTTAGGACGGAAAGCTATCAGAGTAGTACAATATGACAAGCTGAACAGATTGGCCATTCTAAAAGAAGAAACGCTTGATGAGGGCTATGCTATTTCTTTTGAAAAAGCAGTGAAAGTAGTAAATATGCTACTTCCCTCTAAAGAAAATATCAATGAGGTTCAGCGAAGCTCAACAAGTACGTTTCCGCTCCCTGCAATTAGAGAGGCCATTGCAAATGCTTGCATTCACCAAGACCTTTATATTACAGGAGCTGGTGTAGTCATTGAACTCTTTGACAATCGTGTAGAGGTTACAAATCCCGGTACACCTTTAGTGGATGTGATGCGTATCATTGATAATCCTCCGAAATCGCGCAATGAAAAGCTGGCATCCCTGATGAGACGCTTAGGCATGTGCGAAGAATTGGGGCGTGGCTGGGATAGAATGGTTATTAGTTGCGAATTAAAACAGATTCCGGCTCCTCGCATACAAATCTATCAAGATGACACAAAAGTAACGTTGTTCTCACACTTAGATTTTACCAGTATGCAGATGGATGACAGACTCTGGTCAACATATATGCATGCTTGCTTAAAGTATATAGAAGGCGATGGTATTACAAATAGTTCTCTTAGAGAACGATTTGGGCTGAAACCAACTTCTTCTGCAAGCATTTCAAGACTTATTAAAGAAGCCTTGGAAAAGAAATTGATTAAACCGATTGACTCTGAAACTGGCCAACGCTATATGAAATACATTCCTATATGGGGATAAATTTCTATTTGCTGGTCATTTGCTGACTAGTGTGATTGGACTAAATACAGCTCGATTATCAGTAGCTTATGGTACAGATTCTATTTGCTGGTCATTTGCTGAGATAAATTGCTGAGATAAATTCGGTTATAATGTTAGCTCGTCTTTGTAAAGCGCATTCAGCTAAGCAAATACAAGCAAGCTTCGGTTATAATTCGGCTATAACCACGAAGCATTAGGACACCATAGCCGTTTCAGTTACATGGCAAATTCTATTTGCCGGTCATTTGCTGAAACGCGCCCATTATGATGATTAGCATTCAGAATCAGCACCTTATCAAGCTGATTCTATTTGCTGGTCATTTGCTGAGGAATTAAAAACAGAAGGTTAAACCCTTTACTTAAATATAATACATTGTCTATGTCAAAACACCATAAAGAAGAAATAGAATGTCCGCACTGCCATCACAAAGGGGAATTTGACCTTTGGGAGTCAGTGAATGTCGATCTTGACCCTGAACTTCGGGAACAGGTATTGAATTACCGTCTCTTTGTGTGGACCTGTCCAAAATGTGAGAGCCATGTGATCTTACCTTATGATACCCTGTATCATGATATGAAGCACCGCTTTATGCTCTTCTTCTCGTATGAATTTAATGGGGAAGAAGCAGATAAATATGCTCCCATGAAAATGCCTAAAGAATTTTTCATGGATGGATATACGCATCGCATAGTCTATGGACTGAAACGCTTGAAGGAAAAGATTCTGATTTTGGAAGAGGGGTTGAACGATGTGGCTGTTGAACGCATGAAATTCATGATTAGCCATATCGTAGTGCCTGAAATAACAGAAAAGGGATATGAACTCTTTTTCTATCAGGTGGACCGCACGGATGAAGTTTCTGAGTATGGTGCCATCTTCTTTGTCTATCACGACCAGGAGCGGGACGAAGAAATGGTTGTACGCTTTGCCATGGACAATTACTATGAACACTGCCTGGCGGTTGAACTAGATCCGCGCATGCAGGTGGAAGGCTGCATGTGTGTGGACCCAGGATGGATGGCTAAGCAGTTGCTTTGTGACAAAGAAAACCTTTTGCCTGACAACAGAAAGGGAATAAAAGGTATGTTTAAAGATGGAAGATGGGGATTGGTGGACAGCGATGACTGCCCCTTATCTGAATTCAAATATTGGTTTGTGGAGGATGCCCATGAAGGGTATTTCCGTGCCCAAGTGACGGGTGGGTCGGAATATAATCTGTTGCGCCCCAATGGTTCGGAACTGCTGAACCAAAGCTTTTCCTATATCACTGAAGTGCATGAGGGTTTCTTTACGTTTTGGCGCACCAAGCGTAAAACCAAAACAACTCCTACACGCTATCTGCATGGAGTTGGTCACGTGAGCGGTGTTCTCCTCTTCCCTCCCTTGTTCGAACGCTTGAGTTGGTTGGATGAAGAGAAAAAGGAGGCTTACTATGCCGAACTCGATGGCAAACCTTATATCTTGACCACGGATGGCAGTGTATATGACCCGGAACGTCAGCATCTGCCTAAAAAACTGAAGATTATTCCCGAGAAATTTTTCGAGAAACTGGCGAACTGGGTATTGCCCGGACTGCAGTTCTTCTATCGCGATACGGATGCATCGGTCATTGTAGATACTACGTATCATGTGGGTGACGTGCTACGGGCGGGACGTTTTGTTGACGTGACGACCAAACTCTATAAGCCGGCACACAAGCTACGATTTATCATTGCTTCGGCTCATGCCGCCATGCTCTGTGAGATAGATGACCTGGTTCGGGAAAATCCTCGCATCAAGGACTGGAATCTCTGTACCTTACACTATGATAGCTACTTCAAGGTGCTGGATGTTTATGAGTTGGACGGGGTGACCCAGATTCTCTTGCTTCATATTCCGGAAGCTGCTGCCCGCTTCTTGTGCGACAAGCCGCTTGACTTCATTCTCGATGAAGTGGGTTCAGATATGAACCTGATTGAAATGGCACGCAAGAGTTTGAGAGAAAAGATGTGCATGGAGGTACACCCACGCTCGCTGGACCCTGAGTTTGTGGAAAGAATGTCCCACCCTGTGGGCTTGGACGATGACTTTTATCCGGTTGAACTGCCGCCTGATAGAGACCCAGTTGAGAATGAAATGCTTCATCTCAGCAACATGATTCACAAATTGGCAAACGATGCTGACATAGAGGATTTCTATGAGGTGGATGATAACTTCTACTTTCATGGCGTAAAAGAAGATACCATTTGTCACGGTTGCGTGTTTGCAGCTGAGATAAACGATAAGGGAGAAGGGTGCGGTTGTTTGGCTCAAGAGGAATTCCGAAAGAATTATCTGAAAGGGCGATGCGACCACCGCAAAGCCTCGTATAGTGATCTTTCTGATTACGAACGCCACGAACAGGAAAAGCTCCAAAAAGAAAGTCTCCAGGCTGCCAAGGAATGCAACGCTTATGCACTGGCTTTGGTGAAGGACTTTATAGCCGATGAACTGGAGGGTGACATCAACCGCTTGAAGGATTACGATTTCAACCGGCTGCGTTCGGAAGACGCTTCCCGCCAAATGGCTGTGAATAAATATCTCACTTGCGCCGGAGGGAATATGCAAGGACCCAACATTGCCATTGTACGTGCCATTGCTTCCCTCGTGTTTGGTAAAGCATGGGGGGAGTTCACGCTCGAAAGCATGGACAATTATAAGTTTAAGGTGGATTATCTCCATCAGCTGGTTTACCTTTTTGGATGTCCGCTCGGTTTGGAATGGGGCTTGAAGCAGTTCAAGGGACTGGATAAGTTTAATCCTTCAGAGGATTTACGGGACCGTGTGGTTCGCTTCTGGAATCTGCATCAGACCATCGGCAACATTATCCTGCTGCCTACCATGCTTACCCAAAACCTGGTGGAGATAAACCTGACAAGAGCGAAACGGCTGTGGCGTAATTATCCGGACAGTTTCTTGAAAGAACTTCGGGAAGAACTGGTGGATGAAACCCATCGCAACAAATATCTTCAATCGGAATGCTACAAGAATCGAAAGATTTATGCCCGTTGTAAAACGAAAGAAGGGTTCGACCGGTTGATGAGAGAACTCCTGCTGGAGGATTTCTTGGATGAAAATGGGCTTCCGGTGCATCGCTTCGCCGGTGTGGGCTGCATGGACAAGGGCCTTGACAGAGAAACATATTTAAAAGCTGTAGATGAGTACTTGGACTTCTGCGAGAAGGAAATTCCGCTGAGAGCCGGACGTATCATTGACAGACTGAAAGATATACTTGACAACAATTAAAAAACGAAATATTATGGCAATCATTAAAAGACCTCCTCATGACGATGGACCAGTAAATGCCGGAGAACAGCGCTTGCTGCGTTTTCTGTCGAGGAATTTGCCTGACAATTTTTACATTATTCCCAATTGTAACATAGCGATTACAGGACCGAACCGCATCATGAAATATTGGGAGTATGACTGTTTGGTGGTGACTCCTCATGCCCTCTACCATATTGAGAACAAGGACTGGGCTGGCAATCTGGAAGGAGACGACTATGCTTGGTTCCGCAATGGTCAGGAAGTGGCTAACCCGCATAAGACGGCTGGGTTAAAGAGCCGTATTCTTGCATCTAAAATCAAGAACCAGCATCCGGATTGGAATTTTGGTCAAATCATTACGTTGGTAACGCTCAGCCATCCCCAACAATCTAAGTTTGGTTTGGATCCTACGTGCGATACCTACAAGCAGACCTTTACATTAGGGGAATCATTGGCTGAATTTATCTCCAATCACGAACTGGTTTCTCGTTCTGCCAATGGCATCCAGCCTTTGATGAATCAACTGACGGTTTTTCTCACGGGGGAATCGGTAGAGCGGAAACGTGCTGAACGCACCACGATATTCAATTATCGCATAGAGGAAAAGCTTCAGGAAACGGAAGAATTTACCGAATACCTTTGTATCCCTCAGTTTATTGCTACAGCTCGTTATCGGGTGCGTGAATATCCGCTGGATGTGGCTGACAAAAGTCCGAAGGAACTGCAACAGCTCAGCTATTCGGTGCAAAACGCTTACATGGCACAAGAGAAGATTGGGAATTCCCCCTACATTGTCAACACAAAGTGCCAGATGAATGAAGAGCAGACCTACTACTATGAAATCAGTCGCTATCAGGATGAAAGTTCATTGCGGGCCAAGCTCAATCAAAAGACATTCAAACAGACGGATAAGCTGAGCATCATCATGGATGTGGCGAACGCGCTGAAAGTGGCACATAAGGTGCAGGTATATCACCGCGATGTATGCCCTGAGAACATCTATGTTTACGAAGGAGGTAGAGCTGCATTGGCAAACTTTAGAATGTCGTGGTTTGTGGAGCACATCGACCTGAGCTTCTCGGTTAATGCCACGGGCAATCAGTCTTCACCCTACACAGCGCCTGAGCTGTTGGACGGTGACGTTTCCTCTGCCAGCGATATCTATTCTTTGGGGGTTATTTTTTACCAGCTCATGGTTGGCAAATTACCATTTGACAGTGTGGTTACCTTCATGGGTGCATTAGGAGGTGAACTGCCGGCAGACCATCTGCCCAGTCATGTGCTGAAGGAACTGCCTGCATGGATGGATGAGTTTGTTCAGAAGACGATTGTGGCTGATGTCAATAAACGCTGGCAAACAGCCGACGAAGTGCTTGACTTCCTGAACCGGGCTGTTGATGAAGAAGTACATAAAACGATAGCCACGACCCATACGGTCGTAACTACAAAGAAGGAGAAGACTTTATACCTCAAGGATATGAAACCCGGTATGAAGGTTTCTCCCAGTATGACGCTTCACGAAATTCTGGGTAAAGGTGGTTTTGGAAGGGTATTCAAGGTGTGGCACGATATGCAGAAACAATATCTTGCCATCAAGATATTCGAAAAGGATGCCTCAATTGATAACGCCATCAATGAATTTAATGCGCTGAAAGAACTGCATCATCCCAATATTGTAGAGTTCAAGCATAATGACCGGACAGTTCCCGGTGGCTTGTTCTTTACGTTGATGGAATTGCTGGAGGGTGAGAATTTGCATGAATACACCAAAGGGGACTTGCGACTTCCCGCCGATGAAATCTTCAAGATGGCTACGCAAATTCTGAAAGCACTGACCTATATGCAGAGCAAGGAACCGCCAGTTTTCCACCGTGATATTAAGCCAAGCAACATCATGTGGCACAAGCGTCAGCAGTACAAGCTGATAGACTTCAATATCTCGGCTACCACTGAGGATAAATCATTTGGCGGCACTTTCCCCTACATGGCTCCAGACCTAATCCTCTCTGGAAACAGAATTGACTGGGATTGCTCCGCTGATACATTTGCGTTGGGTATCACCCTGTATGAACTTCTGGCACATGCCTATCCGTGGCCTGGAGGTAACTTGCGTCCTAATATCCATAAGCAACCGACAGATATCCGTAACTATAATGATAAGTTGTCTGATGCAATGGCAGACTTCATTATGAAGTCTATCCGTACAGACAAGAACAAGCGGTTCAAGACAGCCCAAGAAATGCTGGATGCTCTGGAAACTATCGGGCTGGATGGCATGCAGAAGGATTCGACGATGATTTCAATCATTCATCAGGGCAAAGAAATGGGTAATCCTGTGGATTACATCAACTCGCTGTATAGCCAAAGTCGTCACGGCAATGGCGGTACAAGAGCTGGTGTCGCCCAACATGCCTTTGATGCGCTGACCTATTCTGAGACACGGTTGGATAGAGAGTTGATAGCTGATATCGAAGCCTTGAAATACAAACTGATTATCATCACCGGTAATGCAGGTGATGGAAAAACGGCATTTATCCACCGGATTGAAAATAAGGGACAGGACAAGCTGCAGTTTGATACCAACAACGGTTCACAATTCTACATCTCGGGCATTCGATTTGAATCGAACTACGACGGCTCACAGGATGAAGACAACAAGGCGAACGATGAGGTACTGAGTGAGTTTCTTTCTCCCTTCTGTGGATTGAACGATTACACGCAAGCCAAGGAAGGTCGTGTGATAGCCATCAATGAGGGACGTCTGGTGGATTTCCTGTCCATGCACCCCGAACTGCGGATATTGCAGGATAATATCGAGGAGTATTTCTACAAGGAAGGACATGCTGAATTGCTCCCGGGATTGATGGTCATCAACCTGAATCTGCGGTCAGTGACAGCACGGGATGTGGAATCGAAAACTCCAAGTTTGTTGGCTCAGCAAATGAAGAAGCTGACCCGTCCTGAATTATGGAGTAAATGCCAGAACTGTCCGGTTGCCGACCGCTGTTTTATCAAATATAACGTAGATACATTCCAGGACACCAGTGCAGGCGATGAAGTCATCAACCGACTGGAATGGTTGGTTCGTACCATTGTATATAAGCGGGAACTGCATATCACCATGCGTGATTTGCGTTCGATGATAGCCTGGATGCTGACTCGTGACTATTCTTGTGATGAAGTCAAGACGCTGATTGAATTGGTCAATGCCAATAACATTCCGGAATATTACTGGCAATACTATTACTTCAATCTCACTGCTCCGGTTGTCTATCCTGATGCCAACAAGGTGGAATATTTCAACTTGCCGACATTGGATTCCAACGACCGACTGGTGAAGTTGCTTCGTGAGACAGACGTGGCTGGTGTGGCACTTCCTGCCTTCGACCGTGATCTGTATTACCGTATCAAACGTCCCAATGACTACATCATATTTAGCGACCGTAAGCATTCCTTATTGAAGGACTTCAATGAACATAACATGATTATCCCCTCTTATGAGGTAAAATCGGACGATGTGCGCATGGCGGTCACCAGCCGGCATAAATCGTTTGTACGTCATCAGTATTTTGAAGGTGCCATAGATTTCAAAAAAAGACTGCCATACAGATATGCCAGTGCTTTTGAAAAGCAGTTGCGCCTGGAGGACCCGAAGGAGTTGGCGCAAACTATGCAGGACCTTGCAAGTGCCATTTCAGCAAGTGAAGGCTGCTCAAATGAGTTGCTGACCAAAGGGTATCTTCTGTTAGCCAGTTCAAACGTAGCAGACCCGATATCAAAGAGTTACCGCCGTTTCTCTTTGGATGAATTCGAACTCTATGTGAATAAGACCGAACACTTGACGAAGTACATTGAGTATGAAAGCGACAGCTTGATTTTCCGTCATAAAGAGGATAAGTTTATCCAACTTACGGTGAGTCTCGACCTATATGAAATGCTCAAGTACATCCATGCCGGATTCAGTCCTTCTGTAAACGATTTGCGTGGACGCTTCATTGAACTGCAGATATTTAAGAATTTGCTGGAGGCAAAAACCTATTCAGAAATACTTGTGACAAAGAATAACCGCAAGTTTACTGCAATACGTTTAGACAGTCAAAAGCACATAGTCATTGAACCTCTTAACGTGTAATGATATGATATTAAAACTAAAGAAAGGAACGGGAGTACAGGCGTTCCTCAATAAAGATATATTCTATGTCGATGTTAAGTCGGTAAAATTGGATCGTGTTTTGACCAATTTGTTCATCAAGATGTATGCTGATGGCGCTCCTGTCTATATGTCTTTCCGTAAAGAATATACCATCGACATACTGAAAGAGAACCTGGCTATCTTGGAAAACCAGGGTGTCATCCGTGGTGTAACAGATAATCCGGATGGCGTAGAGGACTGGCTTCGCAGTTCGCTGCTTGAATTGGTCAACCGTGGAAATGTGGTGAAAGAACATGTCTCTACACTCAAGCCGTTGCATCTGTTGAGTTTCCGCGTACAAAACAGTAAGTACTGCCGTGACTACCGCGCTTCCGACCAGCTTTATCTGATGCTGCGCAGTAATCCGGAGGTCATGCACGGTTTGGTTAGATACCTCAGTAAAGGCTGGGACAAGCAAACAGGCGAACTCGTCAAGAGTGAGGATTTGGATGTGGACACTACCGGTATTCTATATATTACGAAACCTTTGAAGGAACGTAAGACCTTGAACAAAGTGGCTGAATCCATACCACAGCCCTTCCTGCGTGAACAGGCTGCATTGTTCAACGATGATATTCGCAGGCTCTTGCTTTATAAGGACAAACTGCCCAGAGCGGTGTTTATTGACTATTTGAGAATCCTCTGTGGCTTTCATTTGGCTTTGTATGCCATGAAGGTGATTTATCTGTTGCCCAAAATGGTTGATGCCGGTTCCCGACAGGTTGCCGATGACTGGTCGATGCTTTTAGATGTGACTGATGACTTGGATAGTATTGTTTCCACTTATGCTTGTAAGGATGTCGAAAGACTTCAGAATAGCATTGGCAAGTACATTCGGGCAACTTATATGGCCGATATCATCCAAGACCGAAAAGACTGCTCCATTGACGAAGCCTTGAGAATACTGAAAGAAGATAACAACAAGTCAGACGGATTTTATGAATCGGTACTGAATGGAATACGCAAGGATCTTCCCAATTCTGACGAGAAGGAATTTGACAAGGAGGACTTTAGGGAAATGCTGGAACTTTTCCCCGAAGAAGATTACTTCGACATGCTGGTTCATGTTTTGGAAAAATCAAACTTGGGTAATTATCAATATCGCTATTTGCATGATTTCCTGGATGCGGTTACGATGAAGAACTCTCCATCCAAACTGCTGGCTGACAGTCGTTCTCGTCGCCATCCCAGACGGGGTGCACTGGGTTCCAAGCTGTTGGAAACGCTGGTTCAGCTGTTGGTACTGAAAGAAAAGTCTGATGGAAGTTATGAAACCCGTTCCTTATCCATCGATGAATTGATCCAGGAAATAAGAAATCGCTATGGGTTAATTATCAATGGTGTCAATGAAGAGCGTTTTGCAAACGCTGATGTAGAAATGAATGAAGCATTTCGAACGAATGTAGAAGCTTTCAAAGACAAACTTCGTCAGATTGGTTTCTATACGGACATGAGTGATGCTTGTATTCTACAGAAGATTCGTCCACGCTATAAATTGTAAACAATGGAAGAAATTAGAACACTATATTACGAACGTTTTATTCAACACGTCGTTGAAATATATGCACCAAAGCTGAAGCAGGTTCGCCCAGGGCATTGTATGAAGATAACCGGTCTTGCTCTGAAGGAACTTCGTGTATTGCTTCCTTTGTTGCGTCCTATCAATGAGAATCTGTCTGTATTCATCCTCTCGGAAGAGGAAAAAGGGGATGAATATATCCATGCAACGAAACTCATTGAATTGAGAAATGACCCGTCCAAAGCGGTATTGATTTTGGTCCCGACCAACAGTAGAACATCGGCTGAAGACTCCTATGGTGACGCTACGTTCCAAAACTTGTCGGCATCAGACCTTCAGGATTCCTTTATCTATAAATTGATGGATGAGATGCCCGAAGAAAAGAGGTCGAACTGGTCCCAAATCTTCGAACTGTTAAGGGATGAAGTGCATGCCTACATGAGTGATCTTATTTCCTATATCCTGTATCTTGAACTGAACCAGTATTCAAGTGAGGCTTGGGGAAATGGGTTGTTCGTATTTGGCATGTGGCCGGACAGTGAACTTTTCAAAGAAGAGAATGCTGTCCGCAGACGTTTTATGCTGAACAAAGAAAAAGCATCGGCCATTCTTGCTGATTTTTCTTTGACTGCAGCTGACCGTATAGCTTCTCTTCCGATTGAAAGAGGAACCATTCAGCGTGCGCTCATGACCTTCTTGACTTCTGATGATTCTTTGAACGATGCCAACTCACTGTTTGAGTGTATTCTTTGCAAACATCCGGAATTTAATTATGCGAAGATGCCTTGGCTTGAAATAGGTTCTTCAGGACCTGTAAAGGTCATGGTGGACTTGAATACAGGTAAGGATTCTAAGAAAGAATTGGTCAAGGATGAAGAAGGGAATTTTGTCCTGAACATCTTGTCGGAGAAGAAATCAAAAGTTTCCTTCACCATTACAACCGACCCTGCGCCTAAAGATAACCCTGCCATTGTTTCTTTCGAAATTGCGTTGGTTGACATCGACGACTTTTCAGAGGTGGGTGTAATCAAAAAAGCCAAGGTAGGAACCAACAAACGTGCTACACGCAAGATGTCAGTGAACATTGCAGACGGCATGTTTGACGAAGGTGACTATCTGCTTCGTGTGCGAGCTTTAGATGAGAATGGCATTGTGCTTGAGCAAAAGAAAATGTTCAAGGAGGACCAGGTACAGGCAGCTTGGGAAGAAGCCAAGAAAGAGAATCCCAACCTTCAGATGGAACAGTATCGCTTGGAACACCATGTTGCTTACTGTAACGAATCTGCTGTATTTACCATTGTGAACGATGGAGAAGTGCCCGAAGGTCAGATTGACAAACGTGCCAAAGTCAACAGCTACACACAGGCCATCATACTCTATCGCTCGGCTCATTTGGCTAAAAATGAAGACCTAGAGATTCCAACTGATGGCGTTGATCGCAATCGGTGGGTCGATGGTAATCTCAACAACACCTATCATTTTGATTTTGGAGCGGCTTATGCTTACCAAATTCAAATGTCAAAGAAGTTGATCCAACTCGAATCCACCTTCTTGAAAAATGCGAATGATTTTGGTTACATCGAGGCTTTGCTCGGCGGTAATCCTACAGATGCTTATTTGATGAATCCGAATGATACTGCCGTTCGTGAACCGTTGTTCGTTCCAGTGTCTGATATTCATATTCCAAACGAATTGGGAGCATTGAGAGAAGACCTCTTTGCTATCATCAGAGAGTCAGCAGAAGACGAAACCGGTTTGACCAGTACATTGGATTTCACCAGCAATTTGGGCTTGATTAAAGCTTATCTGTCTGAGTATGATGCTTGGCTCAGAGAAGAATTGGAGAAAGACCTGAGCACGGAAGCTGTCGTCAAACTTCAAAATATTGATACAGTACTGTTGTCGGTAGAAATGCCTGATGGCAGTAAGAACAATATTAAAATGATCAGTCCTTTGCATCCGTTGCGACTGGCTTGGATTGTAAATCTTTATGAGCTGTATCAAGACTGGGAAGAGCGTACCATTGAGAATCCAAAGTATAGAAAAGCATGGTATAGGAAATTGGACAAACTTTTCCAGGGTCAAATACCGATGAATGTAGCGCCTATTGTATTGAGTGATGATCCGCTGAAGGAAGCCTATCAGTACATCGGTGAACTGACATTTGGCTGGGGTGCTTATGCACAACCGACCCAGTCGGAAGAGGCTTTTTCTTCAGGCAATCGTCAGTTGAAATCCTACGTTTCCATGCTGTTGAATGTGGCAAGGGAAAAGCGCATTGATAGTGATGTGAATCTGGACCTAGTGGTACGCCATCTGTTCAACTACAGCGTATCTCATCCCTATACGGACAAATTGGTAATCAATTTGTTTAACGCAGGAGATGCTGCTACATTTGCAGAAGCATTGGTACGCTTGGAAAAGATTGGAATCGGGCATGAACTGACCTATGAAATCAGACTGTTTACTGATGAAAACATGTTGCAGTCTGGCGAATCTTTCAAGGATTTGCTTGACCCGGAATCGGCTGTTGCCAACGATGCTGAAGTATTTTCACAAGCTTCTGCTAACCGCTTGTTCCCCAAGCTTCGCTTTTCTTTAAATAAGACAAGTGACTTTATCAACAAGCATGATGACTATCAAGCTCATCTGTCTTTCCTGGTAAATCCGTTTATTGTAAGTACAGAGCCCTCTCGCCCAAGTGAGCTGAGCCGCTCTTTCTTCTTGAATGGTACCATTTGCAGGGATATAGTAGAAGCGAAGCCGATTGGTAAAACATTCGTTTGGAATCGCTATTATTCCAACAAGAGCTTGCCGAACCCAGTATCAGAATCGGCAAATTTGGAAGTTAGCTTGTTTGCCCGTTTACAGGAAGTGATTGGTAAAATGCTTTCTTCTACCATTGAAGAATCTGTACCGGCAACAACACTCCGTTTGAAGGAGAGTGATATGATGTTGCTGTCGTTCATTCATGACAGCAGCGATTGGGTGATTACGTTCGACAAGAATATGGGACCTGAATTCTATGATCTTCCCTGCGGTGATTCCGATGTCCCGTATCTGTTGGATTATGTCCCGAATGATGAAGCGACAGGTATATCTTCTTATCTGACCACGAAACCTACCAGCGAAATTGCGTCCTTGATGGTTCCGCTTTTCAAGCAGTATGGAATTGATATTGAAGACAAGGAGAACTTCAAGCAAATTCTGGAGGATGTCCGTTCCGTGAGCAGCTCGTTGATTATGCAAGTAAATACAACATCCCGGAAAGGATTCGAAGTAATAGGTACCACCTTGACCAAACGCTTCCTGGAAAAGAAGGGTATCACGACAGAATCAATCATGATTCCGATTGATCTGCATAAAGAGTTATTCGTTGATTTGGATAGCGAAAACCAAGAACGGGCAGATAATCTTGTTGTCAAGATTGATGTTAAGCGCAAGGAAATCTTATTTAATGTGGTTGAGATAAAATGCAGAAATGCCTATTATCAGGCTGATGAACTGCACATGAAGATTGTCAACCAGATTGAAAATACCATCCTGGCACTTCGCTCCCATTTTGAAATTGCGGTGGATGGCCATGACCGACTTGACCGTGAACTGAAAGTGCTGGAATTAAAGTCGCTCCTGGAATTTTACATCAATCGCTCGTTACGATATGGTCAACTTAATCCGGATAAGGCTCATGAATACAAAGTATTTTTGAGCAAACTCTCTGATGGTTATTCCGTCCGTTTCAAACGGCTTGGCGTAATCTTTGATTTCATGCAAACTGAACGTCAAAAGAAGGATTTCTATGGTGATACGCTAATCTACACGATGGGTAATCCGGTCATTGAGCAGATTCTCGATGAAAGTAGTGACTTGAAGACTCAAATTCTGGAAGCTCAAGACAACGACTTTGTCAATTTCTTTGAGCCGACATTCAGTGTAGCTACAACAGGTATGGAAGCTCAGCCAAAACCTGTTCAGCCCGTTGAAGTATCAACGCATATTGACACGGATTATGAAGTGATTGTTCCGAAGGAACCGGAAGCCGATTCTGTTGTGTCGAAGACTGAAAATTCAGCTAAGGTGAAAACAGAAAACCATTCTGTAATCTTTGACCATCCGGAAGAAGAGTCAGACAATTCACAAACAGCAACTGTAGAAACCTGTCCTGAATCGGAAGGACAAGTTCCTGCGGTTGATTCCGTACATACCGAACCCAAAGTTCCTGAGGCCAATGCAGGCACTGAAGAAAATGGTACTGGAGATGATCATCCATTACCGGCAGACCCTGTAGATGTACCGGTTCACCAGCCTGAAACCGATCCGAATTATCAGGAACCTTTGGTAGATGTCATCGTTGGGAAAAACAGTAATTCTCCCCAATTCGGTGTATTAGGAAAAATGGTTTCGAATGGGCGCGTGATTGGTATGGACTTGAACGAGTGTAATACAATCAGCTTGTTTGGCGTACAGGGTGCTGGTAAGAGTTACACCATCGGTTCTGTCACAGAAATGGTACTGAAGCAGTATTCTAAGGTAAACAAACTGCCTGCTCCTATGGCCGGGGTTATTTTCCACTACAGTGAAAGCATGGATTATGCCCCCGAGTTCACGTCGATGGTATATCCTAATGATGAAGCTGGTCAGTTGGCTAAGTTAAAGGCTGAATATGGTGCTGAAGCCCACTCTGTCAAGGATGTTATCCTCCTTGCCCCCGAAGCACAAGTGGAATTACGCAAGGCTCAATATCCGGACTTGGAGGTACATGCCATCGGTTTTGATTCTTCTGAGCTGGCTGTACGAGACTGGTTGTTCCTTTTGGCTGCTTTAGGCAATGACTCTGCTTATATCAAAGAACTCAAACAGATCATGAAAGCATGTCGCTACAATATGTCGTTGGCAAATATTCGCCAAGGTGTTGCAAGCAGCGACCACCTTTCTACTTCTCAGAGGGCATTAGCCAATACAAAATTGGATTTTGCAGAGGAGTATATTTCTGACGGCTGTAAGCTGCAGCAATATCTCCGTCCGGGAAGATTGATTATAGTCGATTTGCGTGACGAGTTTATTGAAAAAGAGGAAGCTCTTGGTCTGTTTGTTGTCATGCTTAATATCTTCTCAAGTGTGATGACGGTGGACGGAAAGGCTTTCAATAAGTTCATCGTCTTTGATGAAGCGCATAAATACATGAACAACAAGGAACTGGTGGATTCTATTACGACCGCAATCCGAGAGATGCGTCATAAGGGCGTTTCCATCATGATTGCAAGCCAGGATCCGATGAGCTTACCTACGGAAATTATAGAACTAAGTTCCATGGTTGTGATGCACCGATTCAGTTCACCAGCCTGGGTTAAGCATGTTCAGAAAGCGATAACTCCGCTGCAGACCTTAACAGCCACAGAAATGGCTGCATTGGGTTCTGGTGAAGCATATCTGTGGGCAAACAAAGCTACTGATAAGGCAATAACCCAGCGTCCTATAAAAATCAGTATTCGTCCACGTGTAACAAAACATGGTGGTGATACGATACAAGCTGTAAAAGAATGAACATAACAGAATATTCAAATAAAGGAAGCAGAACAGTGAATCAGGATTATGTAATCCATCGGTCACTGTCTGCTGACTCTGCAATATTTGTTTTAGCTGATGGTATGGGTGGCTACTCACATGGTGAGATAGCCGCTCAGACCGTGGCTACAAAAATTGTGAGTTTTATAGAGAAAAATATGACAAATTACTCTCCGGAAGATTTAATAAGGGAGTCAATCGCTTTTGCCAACGATGCCCTTATGGTTAAACGAATGGAATTGGGTGGAAAAAAGATGGGAACTGTTATTGCTGTCCTTTTGATACTCAATAGCCAGGCATATATTGCTTGGTTGGGTGATAGTAGAGTATATAAATACAGTGATGGCGAGATGATGACCTGTACAACAGATCATTCCATCGTGCAGCAGCTGTCTGCTAAAGTGAATATAACGCCCTCGATTTATGAGAAATATGGAGCAATAGTAACTCGCGCCGTCATGGGTGATGAGCTTAAAGATGAAATTCCTATTAAAGTGGTATCTGCCCAGAAGAACGATGTATTCTTATTGTGTTCAGATGGTTTTCATAAACAGCTTCCCGTAGAGGAATATATGGCGTCAAGTGACAATACCAATCTGAAGTGTTTGAATGACATGGCTTCTGACATGGATGATAATTATTCATTCATAAAAGTGGAATTATAATGATACTGAGCAACATAGTCATTGACGATATTAAATCAAAATCCGGCCTTCTTTTTGATCAGGCTAAAGATTTTGAGGTGTTGGCAAAACTGATATTGGAGGTTACACAACGTTCTATCGGCATAACCACGCTAAAAAGATTGTTGGGGTATATTGATGATGACCATCGCACAAATTCCTATACGCTTAATACCATTGCATTGTACTTAGGTTACTCTACATGGGATGCTTACCTACTGGCTCGTTCTGTAGATAGTATATGGGGATTTCAAGATACGGCAGTGTATGTAAAGTCCTTGGTTGTAAATACGGAAATATACGTCAAGTACATGGATCGTGTGGTCAGATTCAAGGTGATCATGTTTCATGAAGAAAAGGCATTGGAAGTCATCCAAGCTTCGAATAGCAGTCTTCTTCCAAACGATATTCTTCTCATACACAAGATAGAAAAGGGTAAGAGGCTGGAAGCTGAGAAAGTTTTTCGGGGTGATTTGATTGGGAATTATAAAACAAGTAGTGAACTAACTTCTGTTGAAATTTCCAATCCGAATGACATCAGTCAGCAATGACTTCAATGCATACAGACCGATAGATAATAAAAAGTAACTGTGCTTCATTATTATTAAAGGCAATTCTGCTGTTATACAACATAGTTATAACTGTAGTATTGCTTTTTGCAATTTGCTCTTAAATGTTGGTCACCACTTCCGACTAATCGTATTGTATGCGATGCCGGAAGTGACGACCTTTTGGGAAGAATATGCCATCCGGTTTACTCCGTATTTGCAATACCAAGCAAAGCTCGGCTGATAGGGCTTTTGCTACAAATGAAAGATTCAGTTCATTGCCACAGAGAGAAGCAGCAGGGTTACACTTCGCTCTACTCAGCTGTTTCTCACAGTGTCAATGAGGTTGGAAAACATATCTACAAATGATAACTTGCTCGATGGCTCTACCGAACGCAGGCTGACGCTTGCGGAAGTAGAGCCATCGAATGGTTTATACGGTTAGCTCACAGATGTTGGTCACCACTTCCGACCTATCGTATTTCATGCGATGCCGAAAGTGACGACCTTTTGGGGAGGATGCGTCATCCGGTTTGCTCCGTGTCATCAACACCAAGCAAAGCTCGGTTGATTGGCTTTGGCTACAAGTGGGAACTCCAGTCCATTGCCACAGAGAGAAGCAGCAGGGTTTCACTTCGCTCCACTCAGCTGTTTCTCACAATGTCAATGAGGTTAGGCAGCTGGTCTTCAAACGGTGATTTGCATGATTGCTCTACCGAACGCAGGCTGACGCTTGCGGAAGTAGAGCCATCGATTGGTTTAGGCGGTTAGCTCACAGATGTTGGCCACCACTTCCGACTTATCGTATTTCATGCGATGCCGGAAGTGACGACCTTTTGGGGAGGATGTTCCATCCGGTTTGCTCCGTGTCAGTGACACCAAGCAAAGCACGGCTGATAGGATTGGGTTACAAGTGGAAACTCCAGTCCGTTGCCATAGAGAGAACCTGCAAGGCTCCACTTCGCTTCACTTTGTAGGTTCTCACAACGGCAATGGTTTTCGGGCAGTTCATCTTCAAGATGGTCAGAATACTGGGTTACGCGGACTTTCTGAGGAATATATTTGAGATGACCTGTTAGAACTAATTCTTTCCCTTGGAATCCTAGTCGGGAAAGTCTTGAAAACCGTTGGAGCTTCTTGGTCCAACTCGTTTTATACGTGCAAAGGTACTGCGGACGGGAGAAACGTCAAGTGCCGCTGACGCTTTCGGACGGAGGACTTTCCGGCAGCCTTCCACAATTTGTGCCAAATTGGGTATTCCGTAAAGTTCTCTGTCCTCACACTTGCCTTATTCCCCCTGGTGTCCGCAGTGTAAGGAGGCACGAAAAAACGGTTTTCCCGACCAAGAAGCTCTAAAGGGCTTCACAAGAGGGAAAAGAATCGGAATCGCAACCATCTAAATTGTTTTGACTATGGATTATCCCGAATTATCCGGAACTACCATCTCCGAACGTGACAAGGCTTTTGCTAAGGAATTTGCAGATTTTGTAAATGGCAGTATGTGCTCACCTGACCAGACTGGCAGGGAACTGACCAAGGCGCACCGCTATCTGCAACAGCAGATGTTCAAGGTATTTCTTGGCTTCATGAAGCAGCTGGCATACAACTATCAGCAGGGAAGATACGATGACCGCAACGAGTGGGCATCACGGCTGTCCGCAGAAGCCTATCAAAGGCTCATCGAGTGTGACTTTATTTTCGACCCCGAATTTCCAACCTCTAAATAATATAATAATGTGCAGACTTATGACAACACAGTTGGAGGAAGCCTTAAAAGGCTATCCTCTCTATTCCCAGGACGGCAAGGGAAAAGACGCTATTTGCCGTGCCATCTTTGCGCTCGGTGGAGTGCGGTGGTTCATCCTTGAAGGTGAAAAAGAAGGAAACGACACCATTCTGTTCGGTATCGTCATCGGACTGATGGAGGATGAGTATGGCTATATCTCCCTGAATGAGCTTTCTGAAATCGAACTGGACTTGACCAGACAGGGCTTCGGCAAGCTGCAGGTCCGTCAGCAGGAAGACTTCCAGCCGACACCGCTGAAGAAACTGCGCGACAGCCGGCTGCAGGAGTTCCTTGCAAGAATGGGCTATTGAGTGATAGTGTAAAGTGAAAACAACCTGCCTTGTCCATACACGGATAAGGCAGGTATCTAACAGATAATTAAAGATAAGTGTATGACTACAAACGTATTTGCTATTGCCATCCAGCTTGGATGGACTGCTACACCCCGGTACAAGGATGGGGAGCTTTATATTGATTTTCATCGAAAAACGCTTAGCGGAGTACCTTTTTCTTTCACTGCAAAAATGGGAGAAGGGAAGATTGGCAATCTCGTCAAAGAGATAGAGTCATTCGTGGATGCCATTGACCCGGAAATTTGTGCCGAGGAATGGATGATTAAGTCGGGAGTCATTGCGCCTTCCCGTTTGCAACAAGCGGTAAGCGATATGGATGCCGTCCGTACCGATGCCTGGCTGTTGGCTTGTATGCTTGCAGAAGCGGACGGACAATCTGTCTTGGCAGGTCTGCCGGGAAGTCAATGGAATTAAAAAAGAAATTGGAACTGCATACGATGATGGAAGTTCTTCCAAGGGTATAGGTTGAATACAACACTTCCGTTTTATCATCTTACCTGCGAGGATATTTTTTTGCAAAGGTATTGCTGCCCCACCAAGGCGTCAAATCCCTTGCAGAAAATCTTCCTCAAACAAGTTGAGCGTATTTTCTGCCCTGAATTTGCCTTCGTTGGTGGTTGCCAGCACTCTGAAAAAAGCAAAAAACATCCCTTCGGTCAAGCTGCAAAACAGCAAAACAAAAGGGAAAAAAATCAGAGCGTATGGCACAGATTGACAATAACCTCAAACAGCAGTTGGCAAAACCTCAGACTTGGTTCTGCAAGTATTTTCCTAAGCGCATCCGCAACGTGGGTGAAAAGGAAATCGCTGACAGACAGATGGTATATGACTTCAAAGACGGAAGGAGTTTTGAAGCTGTGGCACAAATGACCGCAACAAGCATGAAGGAACAATATGGCGAAAAGTGTTCGGGCATCGTCTTCGTTCCGGTTCCGGCTTCTACCAACGAGAAGAACGAACTCCGCTACAAGGCTTTTTGCGAAAGAGTATGTGAACTGACCGGAGCTATCAATGGCTTTGACCATGTAAAGGTGGCAGGCGGACGGCTTGCCATCCACGAAAACCGCAAATTGGAAAAGGAAATCCGGAAAGTGAACATCATCACTTTTGATGAAAAGTGGTTCTGCGATAAAACAATCGTAACCTTTGACGACGTGATAACACGCGGCATCACTTGGGCAACTTATTCCGACCAATTAGAGCAGTTGGGAGCACATGTTATCGGTGGCATATTCTTGGCAAAGACACACTATAAAGTAAATAAACAATGATACAAAAGGATTTTTATAAGGAGGCTTCCATAGCCTTTACAGGACATAGAGAGATACCATCCGAACAGCAAAGTGAAGTAAGGGAACGGCTGAAACAAGCCGTTATCCTTGCTTACAAGCAGGGAAAATACCGCTGTTTCTGTGGCATGGCATTGGGCTTTGACCTAATGGCTGCCGAAGTCGTACTTTCACTCAAGGGGAAATTGCCTTCTTTGCAGCTGATAGCTGTTGTTCCATTCAAAGGGCAGAACTGCCGATGGAATGTATCGGAACAAAACCGCTATGACCTTATCCTCGGCAAAGCGGATAAGGTCATCGTGTTGAGCGAGAACTATTTCAAAGGCTGCCTTTTGAAACGTAACGACTACATGCTGCAACACTCCGGAAGTGTGATTGCCTACTTTGACGGAAAGCCCCAGGGTGGTACATACTATACGTGCCGCAAGGCTTGTAAGAGAGGGTTGACTATCGTCAATCTCTTCCATCCTTAGACGGGAACAAGATAAGGGGACGTTACTCACGATCTCCCCTTATCTTCCGACCTCTCTTTGGGAGACCTGCCGCCTTGAACGCTATGAGGTCACTGCCAAGAAAACGGATTTTTACCTTGCCCGGAACCTGGATGAAAGGTAACGGATGATTGGGCAGTAACACATATACATAGATGGTACATCGGTGAATACCCAAATAACGTGCCGCTTCACTGACCGAATAGGTTTGGTCCGGCTTAATCTCTACTGTTACTCTGCGAGTTTCCATATTTCATTGTTTTTGTGCAACATCTTGTTGTTCAGTCTTCTTATTCATCAGATAGTCATTGATGTCTTTGTAGTCGGCATAACGGAAGGATTCGTCCGTAACCCGGTATTCAAATAGTTTATGGAGGGATTCTGTCGCTTCTTTCCCGGCAGCATCATTATCCAAGAAACAATGGATGTGTCTGTAACGCTCCAGATATTGGTACACTTTCTTTTGGTTGCAAACGGAGTTCAAGATGAGATAGTCACACGGACTCTCCATGCGGAAAAGATAATCCTGTCTCTTTACTAAAGTCAGGAAGGACAGGAAGTCCATAAATCCTTCAAAAACAAGGCATCCTTCCTGGATTTCGCCCGGTAAATAGGCGATGATGCTCAAATCCTTACTTCCCATACAGCCCTTGAAATAGGGATTGCGTAACTCGTAACCTCCGGACTGGTTACCGAAAGCCACGGAAAAATACCATCTTCCTTTCTGTTTTTGATGGATTTCCTGACAATAGGTGCAACCGATGGATTCATCAATCTGCCTCGAACGCAAATAACTGAGCAAAGACTTGTTCTTCAAAGGATGCACAGTGAAGGTTGGCTGCTCATGGCTTGGCTGCGCCTGGCTGGAACTTGCACGAGGTATTGCAGAACGAACAGCGCATCCGCTTTCTCCCTCCAGATATTCCAACGTGGCTGATACGGTTGGCAAACCCCTTAATCGCTTTGCCAACTCCACAATATCTCCTCCTTCGGACATGCCATAGTCATACCACCGATTGATATCACGATTAACCTTGAAAGACGCTATTTTCTCTTCCCGCAAAGGAGAACGATACCAATAGTTATCGCCATAGATACGACAAGGTCTGAATCCTTCCTTTTCCAAAAAAGAAATGATGCTGATTTCATGTGCTTGGGATATATTCATTGTTTGTTACACTTTATAAAAATACTTTATCCACATTTTTCCGTATAGGCACCCACATAAAGTAAAGCACTTTTTGGAGTCCGTTTATTCATTATCATTGTCGCTGAATAACTCTGCTTCCATCGGAGTCATGTCGTAGAAGAATATCTTGTCCTTCTTTATCACCAGTTTCAAGTCGTTGACCAAATACTGGAGCAGCTTGGCTATGATACTTCGACCTCGCTTGAAACCGATTTCTTCATAAGCAGCCATCAGTGCCTGCACCACATTTTCATAGCCTTTGATGGGGGCTTCCTTGAAAGCTGCCGACAAGGCTTCCCGATGCTGTTCTTCAGTCAAGTCTTTATAACTGATTCGGGCAGATTTGGCTTTTGACTGCTGCTCACAGGTATGTTCCCTGGCTATTTCCGGAAGTCCTTCTGCATTGACGGTAAAGGCAAAGGGCTTGAACTCCTTCTCTCTTATATGCAGGGGACGTACCTCGCTGACATCCGGATTGGTCGTGCTTTTGGAAATGACAAGTACAGTTTCTGCCTTGTTGTTCATTTCCGTTCCGATATGTCCTCGCACATTATTGTCTCCCTTATTTTGATGAAGGACGCAGTGGATATGAAGGTCATATTTCGATGACCATTCCATCATTTTATTGATGACTTCCACCGATTCTCCTGCATTGTTGATGTCCAACAGCAAATCTCTGATACCATCTATAATGACCAGACCATAGCCATGGTTATGCGCAAGTGCATAGTCTATGACTTCCATGCGGATGGCTGGAGTGTATTCACGAAGCCCGATAAAGTCCAGGTTCTGGTTGTCCATATCCGTAGGCAGACCTGCCAGCTTCAAGATACGTGCCAATACATTATGGCAATGGTAACGGCTTTGTTCGGTATCGACATAAAGTATGCGCCGTTTACCTTCGGGCAGACAAGCCCGATAGTTCAATACGGTACCATTGGAAAGGGAGGCTGCCACCAAGGCAGATACGTTGAATGTCTTTTTTGCCTTCGCCTTTCCGGTTGATGCACTGAAGTTACCAAGGGTAGCTATCGTAGAATTATCCACCCAGATGATTTGAGGGGGAACCGAGTAGGTGTCGGTTGCCTTAATGAGGGCATCATTGAGGATTTGCTCCAGACGACTCTCCATCGACTCCTCATTTGCAATCGTTGTTTTGGATTCCTTGTTCATTGTGATAAGAATTAGTGAAACGATTGGCTTTGTTTACAGACTTGTATGGTTCTTTGTTTTGCAGCAGCCAACTGTCAAGTTCCTCTTTGTCAAAATAGAGCATCTTGCCTCTTGGCTTGTAGTGGGGTACCTCCTTGGCAGCAGTCAGTTTATACAACAAACTTTCGGAAATGCCCATGTAGGAACAGGCTTCTTCAAAAGTCAATACTTTCTTGCTCAGGTAGAGATTCTTTTCCAATGTCAACAAGCGCTGTTTCAGTTCATCCAACTTCCCTATCTTGTTCAATGCTTCTTCCACGATCGACAAGCGTTCGTTGAGCCTTGCCATGAATGCGATTCGTTTATTCATATTGTTATACGTTTAGCGTTGATAACGGAGGGTAGCCTCCATACTTGTTTTGATTATGACGCAAAAGTAAAGGACAACAGTGACCGATGGTTGATATTCGGAGTGAGAGTTGGGAAGTATCAACCCGATTATCACTCTTTTTGCTTTCCGTTGTTTCACCAGCTTTCACTTAGTTCTTCTTTTTTCATTTCATATACGGCTTTGCGTATGTTTTCAAATTCAGCCGCAGAAGACGCTTTTGCTTTGTTAAGCGATGATGAAAGCGAGTTCTTCTTTATCCATTGTCCCCCTTGGGGTGAAACAAGGAAATGCCCCTTGTCTAATACATTCTGCCAGTTCCGGCTTATCATATTACAATCGAGAAGAGCATCAAATAAGACTACCGCTCTCCGTACATGATATACTTGTAGCCGGAATCCTATCTGGCAACTAAACAAAGAGCGAAGTGCATCTCGGATGTCACCTCCCTCCATCGTATTGAAGATTTGGTAGGTTTCACTTATGCAGGCAAGTTGCTCAATCTGTCTGTCAGAAAAGCTACAGCCCAGTGAATAACTTGCCTTCATTGGGGAAAAGACCGCTGATGTCAGATGTTTGCAGACCAATGCGTTCAATTCCACTTGAGAAACAGAGGATTTAACAAGCAGTGGTTCGACAAGATAAAAACTGTCGGTGAACAGCTGGCGGATGAGCGTCAGATTCCTTCGATGGGCATTCCTGCATTTAGCGTGTTCGCAATCAATATAGTAATGACTGCTCAGGAAGAGGTCGATGAAATAATCCAACCTGACCAGCTTCCTTACGACTTCGCTCAAATAGCTATCCCTTGCTTCAAGAAACAGCTCGTAAAGCTCGTTCTCCACATCTTCATTACTTTCCACGTGGTTGTGGACTCCTTTCATCTGCTCAAAAAGAGAGATGACCTTTTGGGCCTTTTCGTTTCATTGTATATAAATTTACTATGTTTTATCGATGCTTTCCGGATTCGTTCAAGTCCTCCGTTTAGATTGTACGTATCGGAGAGCATCAGTTTCTAATTCTTTCGGTGATTTGATTTTACTCTCGTGAAGCCAAGTGTCAATCTCAGACTTCAAAAACATGATGCGTTTGCCTTTCTTGTGAAAAGGTATCTGATGGCAGCTGGTCCATCCATACACGGTCTGTTCTGCCGGATGGCTGGGCAGGTAGTCACATAGCTCTTTCAGATTGAGCCACTGCACTTCCGGTTCCTCTTTGGACTGGGATGTTATACCGTCTAGTTTCAAATCAAGCTCTTTCAGCTTGTTCATCATCCACGAAATAGCTTTGGGCAAATCGTCAAATTTGAGGTTCATTTCAGTCATATTGTTTGTATTATCAGTTAATAATTACAAGGGCAAAGGAACATGTTTTTTTATTACTGATTTACTGCTGAGAAGTATCACATAAACAATCATAGGATAAGCAGCAATTTCATCTTTCTATCCTTCTGACTGTCTGCTGTACTGATGGAGAATTTCATTACGTTTTCTATATCTTATGCGCTCTGTCATAAGGGTTTCATAAGGTTTTCATAAGCTAATCCCTCACAAACAAGCATAAAAAACCACCCACACCGTTCGTGCAGATGGTTTCAACTCAATCTCTATTTTATGGTTACTCTATAATGGGCAAATCCAGTGTAAATGCCTCTGTGGCTTTCTCCTTCTTTTCGTCCACCACCTTTGCATAGACCTGGGTGGTTTTGACGTTGGTATGACCAAGCAGTTTGCTGACGGTATAGATGTCGGTGCCGCTTGCCAGCTGCAGGGTAGCGAACGTATGCCTAAAACAGTGGAAGGTGATGTGCTTGGTAATGCCAGCCTGTTTAATCCACCTTTCCAATGGTTTGGAAATCCATGAGGGATCAGGCAGTCCGGCAAATACCAACAACTCATCATCTTTTCTTTCACCGCAGAGCTGATAGGCTTGCTTGGATATAGGCATGTATTCCACCCCTTTGGTCTTCTGCTGAGTGAAGTTCAACCGATAGCCCCCGTTAAATTCTTCGATTTCCGCCCACGTCAACTTTTGAATATCGCTATGACGCAATCCGGTCAAGGCAGAAAACAAAGCAGCCCTCTTGACGATCGGGTCAAAAGGTGTACGAGCCAACGTATTCAGTTCCTCTACGGTCAGGTATTCTCTTCGGCTTTCGCGACCTTGAATACATTTCGCCTTGGCAGAAAGGTCTGTGGTCAGATAGCCGTCTATAAAAGCTTGTTTAAGCACCGCCTTGAATACCGAGAAGTAAGTGGACGCGGTATTGGGTGATATGGTGCCGGTCTTGAACCCGCCACGTTTGGCACTCAACAGATACAGACGAAACTCTTCAATCAGCTTCAGGTCAATCTTAGAAAAAGGTATGGTATCTCCATTGATAAAAATCTTGAAGTTCTCATAAACCCGATTCCATGTAGTACTGATAGCTTCTGAGAACTGGGCATGCCTTTTCTTTTCCATTTCCCTGAAATACTCCAAGAAGTTGTAACGTGAACGTTCCAACTGTTGCGCCTGTTCACTGTCTGTGTCTGTATAAAGAAAAGCGTTGTCGAACTCCCTTTGGCGAATCTCTCTTACCTTATCAGCATAGATGCAGGCTTCCTGATCCAAGTGTGATTTGCATTGGATGACGCCATTGATGTCTCGTTTAGGCTTAAAACTCACGTTTCCATCTTTAGAAGTACGTGCATTCCGACTTTTATCCCATAGGGGAGTAGCTATGGTCCGATTCAGATATTCCCGTGTTCGTTGCGGAACGGTACTCTCTGCTGTGAATACCGGATATGCTTCCAAGTACAGATACCATTCATTCCGCTTTTCTGCTTTCCGCAATTTCACGGTGACTTTTGTATTGACTAATGCCTTTTTCATACCTGTATGCCTTTATATAATTCATCAATCTCACTTTTCGGTACATAGACAAAGTTGCCTATTTGTCGAGTAGGAATGGAGTATTTACGAATGTGTTTATAGACCGTACTTTCATCCAACTTATACTTTTGGCTAATATCCCCGATGGTATAACAGTCTTCCGGTTCCATGCTATATTTCTTTCGAGGAGTTTTTTTGTTTCCTTCTAATGGCATTTCTCGAAGAGGATAAAGTTTCATCAAATCATCCTTCTTGAGCCTGGTCTGATTCTTCCCTGTATTAAAGAAAGCCACTCTCCCTTTTTCAATGAGCCGATACACGGTATTACGGCTTATACCAAACAGAGCATGGGCTTCAGTCACCGTGATGTATTCACGGGCTTCTGGAATGGTCTTTACCATCTCGTCTAATCTTTGTTGCTGCATCTCTTCTGCTTTTCTACGTTTGTAGGCTATTTTCGAGCAGCGCGGAGAACAGTAAAAAGAATCTAACGTTTTTGCGTAGAACTCCTCTCCACAGACTTCGCATTTTCGGATTATTTTAAACTTGGCTGCTGGCATATGCTTATGTTTTGATTACCAATTATTCTACTGTTGATTTGTTGCACCTTATCGCCTTTTTTGTTGCGGTACAAATATGGTACAAATATACAATAAAAATCGTGTAATTCAAGATAGGTATTGCCAAGTGTTAAAAACGAAAAAGGTGCGAAACCCATTGAGTTTCACACCTTTTCCTATGGATGTTTATCGTTGTTTATCGATACTTACTTAACTTCCTCAAAGTCAGCATCCTGAATATCTTCTTTATTATTAGAAGAACCCTGATTAGCCTGTTGTCCTGCACCTGCACCCGGACCGGCCTGAGCGCCACCTTGTGCACCACTCTGAGCATACATTTCAGCGCTGGCAGCCT
>OGOA01000040.1_pt1 | contig 110685 bp, 89 predicted proteins | sample 1573621 | NCBI WGS metagenome assembly OGOA01 (sample SAMEA2581917, study PRJEB24529) | metagenome | biome: Human gut stool | place: China | collected 2011
GATCTCTACGATCAAGGCCACCAGCGACCGTGTTCAGATAGAGTGGAAAATCTGACATTTCCGCTCTATCGCCCCTCATTTCTATTTTATCTTGTTTGTACCCCTTGTACACCGATGTTTACGGTATATTATAACAAAATAGATAATTTCCATAATTGCTGTAATTCCCCATGAGAATATGTATAATGAATACAGGGCTGGTATTGTATGAAAATGTGCAAATACAGTATATACCCATACAATTCTAAATACACATGAGCCGAGTATAACGATTATAGTAGGTATTATGCTCTTTCCAAGACCTCTTGAGGCGGCTATGGAACAGTCCATAAATGCACTTACAGCGTAGGAAAACCCCATAATCTTAATTCTATCCATTCCGGCGTTTATAACGGCTTCATTACTTGCAAAAAGTGATAAAAATTCACGTCCAAAAAGTATAAGAAGTCCGCCAAGAATAATACCAATGGTAAAAGCATAAAAGAGACTTATAAGGTAGCTTTTAAGAACCCTGTCTTTTTTCTTTGCACCACGGTTCTGGCTCATAAAGCTTACACAGCCGGTATAAAATGCACTCATTACATTAAACATTAAAGCATCGGCATTAGATGCGGCAGAATTACCTGATACAACAATTGTATCAAATGAATTGACACCGACCTGTACAAACAGGTTAGCAATTGCAAATATTGAATTTTGTATACCTGTTGGAATACCAAAAATAAGTATTGATTTACAGGCATTTTTATAAAATCGTAATTTTTTAAGCTGTAACCGACATTCATCCTTACGTCTTAAAAGATGGATTACAATTAGTGATGCTGACAGATATTGTGCTATAACACTTGCACATGCCACACCTTCTGCCGCCATATGGCATATTATTACAAAGAAAAGGTTAAGAATAACATTTAAAATACCTGATATTGAAAGATATATTAGAGGTCTTTTTGTATCGCCATATGCACTTAAAATACCATTACCACAATTATACAGAGCCATTGCAGGCATACCAAACGAATATATCTTAAGATATAATACAGCTCCTGCCATAAGGTCATCCTTTGTATTAAGAAGCGTTAAAAGCGTTTCACAGAAGAAAAAACATAGCATACAAAGAAGTAATCCGCTAATTAAGCATATAAGAAATGCACTGTGTACGGAGTGTTGTGTTGAACGCCTGTTACCGGAACCTAATGCATAAGCTACACATACATTGACACCGCATCCAAGACCGATAAGAATACCGGTAAAAAGTGTAACAAGAAGTGTTGTTGAGCCTACAGAGCCAAGTGCGGTATAGCTTGAAAACTTTCCTACGACAGCAACATCGCTCATATTAAACATTACTTCTAATAACTGTGAAAGCATAAGAGGAACACTAAAAAGAAGCAGGTTTTTAAATAATGAACCGGTGGTCATTGTAATTTTCAATTTTGAAGGTTTTGTTGTTATAACATCATTTGAATTACTCATATAATCCTCATTTCCTGATATAAAAAATTGGCTCATATAGAATACTATTATGCAACATGTTTGTAAAGAGATTTTTTAAAGATTGCTATTTTACTTTGAGAATACTAATAAGTCTGTTATAATAACAGCATGAAGCAGCCAGTATTGCATAGCCTGATCTTACACAATGGCTGCGTCGCCTCTTCACGACAAAAGTCGCTCAGAAATGGTGATTAGTGTAAAAAATAAGCCTGATAGTTTATTATTTATAAATGAGGATTAATATGAGCAGAATTATTTTATTTGGTGAAAAAGATTATATATACAGAATGGAAACTGTAGTCAGGGATTTTCTTAAAAAGAATGTAAGACATGGATATTTTAGAAGCTATGATAATGCCAGAATACACTATTATGCAATTAAACATGAAGATGAAAAGGGGGTTATAGTTATAAGCCATGGTTTTTGTGAATTTTTCTACAAATACCATGAGATGTCTTATTATTTTTATGAACTTGGATATTCAGTATATTTTATTGACCACAGAGGACATGGATATTCACAAAGGATGACATCTGATACATCTAAGGTATATATACAGAGTTATAAACAGTATGTTGACGATTTAAAATGTTTTATGGATAAGATAGTAACAAGACGCAGTACATCTGATAATTATATATTATTTGCACATTCAATGGGTGGAGCAATAGGAGCTATGTTTCTTGAGATGTATCCGCAATATTTTAAAAGAGCAGTATTATCTTCACCGCTTATGAAAATGAAGTTTAAAAATCTGCCGTATGGCATTATATATGTAGTAATAAAGCTTGCAGTGCTTTTTGGACTTGAAAAAGAATATGCGCCGGGGCAGTATGCATTTGATGGAATAAATATATTTGAAAAAAGCAGCAGCATGTCAAGAAAAAGATATAATTACATGTTTGAAGCAAGAAAATGTCATAGAAGTTTTCAGACATATGGTGGAACATATGCATGGACTAAAGCCTCGGTTATGGCAACAAGATATATCATAAGACATGCAAAGAATGTAAAGATACCGGTATTATTATGTCAGGCAGGGTGTGACAGTCTGGTTGATTCTAAAGGACAGAATATATTTTCTGAAAAATCACAGAATACAACTTTAAAAAGATTTACATATTCAAAGCATGAGATATTTAATGCGACAGGAAGTATCAGAAAGAGATATTATAAAGAGGTATTTTCATTTATAAAACAATAAAAATGGAGCAATGTAATAAAGCGTCAGGAAATGGAGTTAATGTGAAAAATCAGATTTTTAATCCGTATCTTCCATCATGTGAATATATACCTGATGGCGAGCCGAGGGTATTTGAAGACAGGTTATATATATATGGAAGCCATGATAAATTTAATGGAAGTACATATTGTGAAAATGATTATGTGTGCTGGTCAGCACCATTAAGTGATTTATCTGACTTTAGATATGAAGGAATTATTTATAAAAAAAGCAGCCATCCTTACAAAACTAAGAGAGGTGAATTATTTGCACCGGATGTTGTAAGGGGCGTAGATGGAAGATACTATTTATATTATTCTATGGCTCATTCATCAGTGATATCTGTTGCAGTAAGTGATACGCCATCAGGTGAATATACATATTTATCAGATGTCCAATTTAAAGACGGACGGTTACCTGGTAACAGAACCGGTGATTATTACCAGTTTGATCCGGCTGTGTTAGTTGATGATGATAACAGAATATATATGTATTCAGGTTTTAATCCTGATAAAGAGGTCGATGAAAATGGAATTATTTATGCGGGCTGTCATGTATGTGAGCTTGAAAGTGATATGTATACTGTTAAGGTAAAACCTAAGCTTATTATAAATAAACATGATTATAAAGAATATGATGCACAGTATTTTGAAGCACCATCAATAAGAAAGATTAATTCAATATATTATCTTGTATATTCTGTAAGATGTGGCGGATTACATTATTGTTATAGTAAATATCCTGACAGGGGATATGTATATGGAGGAAGGATTCATTCAACATCAGATGTTGGAATTGATTCATTTACAGTTGATAAACCTGCGTATCCTGTTGGAAATACTCATGGAGGTATAGCATTTATAAATGGCAGTTATTATATATTTGACCACAGACTTACAAATAACTCATCCTATTGCAGACAGGGTGTTGCAGAAAAGATAATTATTGAAAAAAAAGGACATATTAAACAAAAAGAAGCGACAAGCTGCGGTCTTAATAATGCACCATTAGAGGGGCGTGGAACTTATCCGTCATATATAGCATGTAATCTTATAGATAGAAATGTATATAAAGATAAAAATGAAATTAAAGAAAAGAGAATGTGTATAACACAGGATGCACAAGACTGGGACTTTGAACTGGAAAAATTGTATGATGGCAATAATAAAGAAGGTTGTGAAAGGAATACAATAGATATAAAAAAACAAAGACCAGTACAATATATTCATAATGTTCATAATGACTGTACAGTTGGTTTTAAATATTTTAATATAAAAGACATTAAGAGCATTACATTAAAGGTTAAGGGTAGTGCCAAGGGAAAAATAATAATTACATCTAAAATTGACAAGCTGGACTTTGAAAAAATCGGACATGAAGAAAGTGTTAATAAAGCCAACTTGTCAAAAGATTTATCAAAAAACATTTCAAATGATATTTTAAAATATAACCTAAAAGATATCTGTGGAATATCACAGATTCATCTGTCAGCTGAAAATATAGAAAAGATAGACATTCCTGTAAATATGGAAGATGGGATTAATCCTTTATATATAACTTTTACAGGTGATGGAATGTTTGATTTTTATGAATTTGAAATATCGTAAATATGAACTGCCGCAATATAAGATATATATAGATAACAGATGGTTAATTTATAAATACATCTTATTTATATATAAATTTTATTGCGGCAGTTTTTTGTCGCCTTAAATGCGACACATTAAAAAAAGTATTCTGATATAATCATTAAAAAGACAGGTAATGGCATTATTTTTTGTATTTGGATGGCTTATTTTAAATCCTGTATTTTTAGTAATTGTAATAATTGCGATAATATTAATTGCAATAGGAAGCTTTTCCTCTAAATAGAAATGGAGATTATCATGTTGAATAGTAAATTAAGACAAGCTATTGATGAGTATATTACACAAAATATCGTAATTATTACAGACAAACATATTGATAAAAATAATATTAATAATACTTCTGATATCACTAAGGAACTGCCTTTAAATTTTTGTGCTGATGATAAGATTACCTTAGACCAGTTGATAAATGAAGTTGGTGAATCATTTCATGACAAGTTATTTTCATTTATTGATAAAAGGAAAATGACTGATGTGGAAGTATATAAAAGAGCAGGCATAGATAGAAAATTATTTTCAAAAATAAGAAGTAATCCTATGTATCATCCGCGTAAACAGACAGTGCTTGCACTGGCAATTGCGTTAAAGCTTAATATTGAGGAAACTGTTGATTTGCTGACAAGTGCAGAATATGCATTATCACCGGGAAGTAAGGGAGATTTGATTGTAAAATATTTTATAGAACATGAAATATTTGATATTATGGCAATTAATTTTGCATTGGATGAATATAAACAACCGGTTTTAAGATAATTAGGAGGTTTTTATGAGTGAATATATTACAGATATAGAATTTGAAACGTTGCTTGAAGATATCCAGGAAAAATTAAAGAGTAATAAGGTAGAAGAATGTGAGGCAATGCTTAAAAAGATTATTGAAGATGGAAAAAATAATACAAAATATATTGACCGTACATATATAGGGGAAGTAAAAGCAAGAAAGAGAATGAATAGAATAGCACAGATAAATGAGATGTTATCAAACATGAATAATACACAGATAGAAAATGTACATCGCTATACAGCCGACGAATATGATGAACCTGACCATGAGGCAGAAGCGTTAAAGGCAATAGTGAGTCTTAGCAGAAATAAGTAAAGATACAAAAAGAATGGAGATTGATGTGAATAATATATATGCACTTCTTATCGGTGTTGGCGATTATAAAAAAATGAATATTAAAGACCTGCCATCTTATAAAATGGATCTTGCCCTTATAGGTTCATCACTTATAGCCGGATTAAAGTGTGAAAAGGATCATATAAGATTTATGGCTGGTGAGGATAATAATGGGATTGTAAATATGTCATCACTGGCAATTGCAATAAAGGCATTGAGGGAAACATTATCAGATGATGATACATTTATATTTTATTTCTCAGGACATGGAAGCTTTGAAAATCTAATTTTCAGTGATGGAGGAGTTGACCAGCAGAGTGTAATTAATTTTATCGATATGATGCCCTGTAAAAATAAAATCGTGATTCTTGATTGCTGCCATTCGGGAAATTTTAATACATATAATGGAAATCATATCGGAATTGAACAGTCTGTTGATGAATTTGTAGGACATGGTATTGCAGTATATGCCTCCTCAGCAGAAAATGAAGTATCAAGATTAGGTCCTGATGGAAAGCATAGCATGTTTACAGGGGCTTTAGCTGCGGCAATGATTTCGCCAGCCATAGTCGACAAGGGCATGATTGAATTAGGAAGACTCTATGAGGAAACACAGTATCTTGTTAAAGCATGGAACAAAAAATATCCAGATAAAGCCCAAAATCCAATATTTAGAAGTAATATCGGTGGAACATTATTTTTTAAGGTATCAGATTATAAGCCGTATGAGCCGGGAAATTATACATTAGAAAATGAAAAATATAAGATTGTTAATGTTAAATCAATAAGTAATATTAGTGAAAAAAGATTATGTGCATTTGTTATCTTAAAAAATAAAAGTACAGTTAAAGAACTTTATCCGATAACAAAGGAGATAGCCGGTGCTATAAAATATGCAGATATATATTCAGGAAAGCGTGATAAGTTACGTTTTGCAAATAAGCCTGCAAAGGCTGTATGGTGTTATTTTGGAAATGACGAGAGTGATATCATAAATGGCAACTATGAATATTATACAATATATGCATCAGAGGATGTACGTGGTAAATATTATTGTGAAAATAAAAATATGACAATATTAAAAGATATATGTATATTCAGTAATACGTCATATGAGCTGGTAAAAAACATACAGAAACGTACTGTTACAAAAGAAGAATATATAAAACAATGCAGGGATTTTTTAAAGCTGTTTATTGACAGGGCACAGGATTTTTGTACGGATTTACAGGAAGTTGAAAATCAGAAGCTGACATTTATGCAATTACAGGTAAAGTATAAACAATGGGTAGAAAATGTAAAACATGAATATATAAGACTTTCAGATATGGAAATACCTCCTGATGATATACACGACTGGGCAGAGGAGATTCTGTCATTATCAGGCTGGGTGGTTGATATAAGCATATATCTTAACGACTGTGAGAAAGAGGGAGGTGTATCAGAAAGTAAAAGATGGCTTATTAAAAAGGCAGTAAGAAATTATTATGACAGTCTGGAAAGACTTAGGGTGTTGGAAGAAGGTATGTACTAATGATGATATGTGACAAATGTGGATATAAGACAAGAAAAAATATTAAATATTGTCCCCAATGTGGTATAGAGCTAACAGAAACTAAGGACAGTAATACGAAAAATAAATTCTGGGAATATTTACAAAAAGTAAAAAAAATAAACAAGATATATATAATTATTGTAATTGCGGTAATATTAATAATTTCTTTAGTAATAGTATTTTCAAATGACAAATATCATAAGTTTATACGCAATTATGAAAAAGATGACATAGAAGCAATTCAATCAGATTATGATAAGTATAGTGAACGAGATGTTGAAAAAGTGTATAAGTACTTATCAGAGCAGCTAACACAGATATGTGACGACTATATTCAGGAAAATGTAACATATGAAGAAACAAAAACAAAGCTTGATAAGATAGGTGAAAGCTGCAAATCTGGAAGTACATTAACAGATTATGCAGATTGTAAAGGTGATATAGAAAGATTACATAACTCAAGAGAGGCAATTAAAAAGGCAGAAGAACTTTATTCATATGGAAGTTATGAAAAATCGCTGGAATATTATAAAAAAGTAATAGAAAGTGATAAGAATTATTCAGAGGCACAGGCAAAGATAGAAGAATTAAAACCCTTAATAGCAAAAGACTATTCTGAAAAAGCTGAAAATTCATATAATAGTGAGGATTATACAAATGCTATCAAGCATATTAATAATGCCATAAGGTTTGATAATAATTCAGATTATCAACAACAAAAGCAAAAGTATATTGACTACAAAGATCAGGCAGAAAAAGAGAAGGCAGAGAAGGAACGACAGCAGAAATTATTAGTACAGGGAAAAGAAATATCGACAACAAAATTTAATATAGAATATGAAGGGGCAGCATTTGAAACAAGAATACTTCCTGAGAATGTATCAAGATCATATTTATATAACAGTTGTAAAGAAGATTCTATTTATATTGATATGAAGTTTTATTTAACTAATATCAGTGATTATAATGCTAAAGTTGATATAGTAAAAAATGTCAAAGTTAAATATGGTGAGAAAAATTATACAAGTTTTTCACAATCTTATAGTGAACTTGGAGATTCAACTTTGAAAAATATATATAGCAGTACTTATATTGCACCATTAAAGAAAATAGCATTTCACCTGGCTGTTACGTTGCCATATGAGGCGGTAAGTACGGATGATAGTATAGTAATAACATTTACAATTGATGGACAGGAACAAAGACTAGAATATCGATGAAAGGGAGATACTTATGAAAAAGAAATTATTATTATTTAATATAATTGCGGTAAACTTTATACTACTTACAGCATGTAATACGGGGGTTGCCCAGAAAAGTGATAAAATAGAGATTAATTCAGCTTATGATATTTTATCAATGTGTAACATAAAAGAAGGATATGATGTTACAATCAAAAAAGATAATATAGATATATCGAAAACAGGTGATTATGATGTTGTAATAGATGTATCAAAAAATGGAAAAAATAATGAGCAGATATTAAAGTTTAAAGTTCAAGATACGCAGGCACCTAAAGTGGAATCATCATCTGCCAGAGTAAAAATAAATGCTACAGAAGATGATTTGAAAAAATATGTAAAGGTAACAGATAATTCAAAGGAAGAAATAGAACCTGTATTTGATATGAGTAAGGTTGACACAACAAAGCCGGGAGAATATTCTGTTCCTTATACAGTAAAAGACAGTGCGGGAAATAAAACAGATGATGTATTAAAGGTTGAAGTTACAAATTATCAGACAACATACAGTCTTACAGATATGAATGAGCAGATAAAAAAGCTTATTGATGAAAAGTATTCGGATGTTTTCACATATTATGATGATGAATATACTGATAATATGTCTATAGAATTTAGTGATATTAATAGTGTTACTTGTTTGAGTAATGATAACGTTGATAAATATAAATATCAAATTTATGTATATCCATATATGAAAACATGTGAGAGAAATGATTATGGCATGTTGTTAATGGGAATTACATTCCATTATTACAGCGGTAATTTTTTGGATTATTATAAGCAGAAGATGCCTGTTATATTTTTAAATTCTGAAGGAAATAAAATGACTTATGATTTTCTTGTAAAGAAAACAGATAATAAAGATAATATAAATATAACTAATACATACTTTATTCTGAATAAGAAAGATGAAAATACATATTCTGATTATAACGTAGATAATATATATAATCTTTTTTCGGTATCAGGTATGTCATATAGAATTAATAAAACTAATAGTAAAAAAATATATCCTGAAGGTACAATAAGCGATGAATTTTCACAAGGGATATGTAAGATGATAGATTTTTACAAAGATGTAGAAGATGTGCTTGACTGGAAGCCGGAGGCTAATTATAACTAATGACTAATAGCAGAGATATCTGTAACTATATTTATTTTTTAAGTATAGAAGAACAGGAATCTCTGCTATATTTATATGATAGAATTATAAAAACATCTAGAACTCCTATTGACATAGTAGGAATATATGGTTATAATTCCTAGTAAACCAATATGAAAGGAAGGAGGAGTTGGTCAAAAGTGATTATTTCAACAAAAGGAAGATATGCACTAAGAGTAATGATAGATCTTGCACAGCATAATAATGGAGAATTTGTCTCATTAAAGGAGATAACTGAAAGGCAGGATATATCAAGGAAATATCTTGAAAGCATTATGGCTATACTATCTAAGAGCAGCCTTGTTGAAAGTGCAACAGGAAAATCCGGAGGCTACAGACTTATAAAGCAGCCTAAGGATTACAAGGTTGGAGAGATATTAAGAGCAACTGAGAAGAATCTGGCACCGGTGGCGTGTGTATGTACAGAAGAGAAAAAGTGCGAAAAGACAGACCTTTGCAATACTCTCCCTTTCTGGGAAGGTCTGGCTGACCGGATTAATTCATATATAGACAGTCATACACTTGAAGAAATGGTAAATACACATATTAATCAGTCACATGAATGTGCCTGTAAAAATAATTTATTAAAGGAGAATGAAAGTAATGGCAACTAACCTGTTAGAAGTAAAGGATTTACATGTGAACGTAGAAGACAAGGAGATTCTTCATGGAATTAACCTTACAGTAGGAGAAGATGAGACTCATGTACTTATGGGACATAATGGAACCGGAAAGTCAACATTAGGATATGCTATAACAGGTAATCCCGGTTATACAGTTACATCAGGAAAGATTATATTTGACGGGGAAGATATTACAGAATTACCTGTTAATGAAAGAGCAAAGAAGGGAATATTCCTTTCATTCCAGAATCCGCTTGAAGTACCGGGCGTAACATTAAGTGCATTTATAAGAAGTGCCCTTGAACAAAAGACTGGTAAGAGAATAAGACTTTTTGATTATAAGAAGAAGTTAGCTGAGACAATGAAGCTTTTATCAATGGATGAGTCTTATGCAGAACGTGACCTTAATGTAGGTTTCTCAGGTGGCGAGAAGAAGAAAGCAGAGATTTTACAGATGCTTATGTTAGAGCCTAAACTTGCAATCCTTGATGAGACAGATTCAGGTCTTGACGTAGATGCTGTAAGAACAGTTTCAAAGGGAATAAGTATCTATAAGGAAAGATGTAAGGGAAGTCTTTTAATCATAACACACAGTACAAGAATTCTTGAATCACTTAATGTTGATGTTACACATGTCATGGAAGATGGTAAGGTCGTAAAAGAAGGCGATGCATCATTAGTTGATACAATTAATGAAAACGGATTTGAGAATATAGAAGAAAAATAATATTTAATCTGAAATTTTATAAATATATAGATATCACAGCAGGATTCGCAGGCGAATCTGGAATTGTGAAAATGCATATTAAATGAAATTCGTAAGAATGGAGAAAACAATGAAAGAAAAGAGCCATGTAGAGGACATTGACAGAAGTGTCTATGATATAAAAGATGAAGAAAAGGATGCATACAGACTTGAAGAGGGACTTACATCTGATATAGTAGAAAAGCTTTCAAAAGAAAAGCATGACCCTGAATGGATGCATGACCTTAGAATGAAATCCTTAGAAATATATAATAACATGAAGGTGCCTGACTGGGGACCATCTATTGACGGACTTGATGTTGACCATATAGCAACATATGTAAGACCTAATACTAATATGAAAGGAAGCTGGGAAGAGGTTCCTGATGATATTAAGAATACATTTGAAAGACTTGGTATTCCGCAGGCTGAACGAAAATCCCTCGCCGGAGTCGGAGCACAGTACGATTCAGAACTTGTTTATCACAATGTTAAGGATGAAGTAGCAGAATTAGGCGTTGTATATACAGATATGGAAAGTGCGCTTACAGGCGAATATGCCGATATGGTAAAGGAACATTTTATGAAGTTAGTAACACCTAACGACCATAAATTTGCAGCTCTTCATGGGGCAGTATGGTCAGGTGGTTCATTTGTATATGTTCCTAAGGGAGTGCATGTTGATATTCCATTACAGTCATATTTCAGACTTAATGCAAAGGGTGCAGGACAGTTTGAACATACACTTATTATAGTAGATGAGGGTGCAAGCCTTCATTTTATAGAAGGATGTTCAGCACCTAAATATAATGTAGCCAATCTTCATGCCGGCTGTGTAGAATTATTTGTTAAGAAAAATGCCAAACTTAGATATTCTACAATTGAGAACTGGTCTAAGAATATGTATAACTTAAATACTAAGCGTGCAATAGTTGATGAGGGTGGAACAATCGAATGGGTGTCAGGTTCATTTGGTTCGCATGTAAGTTATCTTTATCCTATGAGTATATTAAAGGGAAAAGGTTCTAAGATGGAATTTACAGGTGTAACATTTGCCGGAGAAGGACAGAACCTTGATACAGGTGCCAAGGTTGTACATGCAGCACCGGATACAAGCTCATATATGAATACACGTTCAATAAGTAAAAGTGGTGGCATAAGTACATTCAGAAGCAGTGTTGTAGTTAATAAGGGTGCATCTAATGCCAAATCAGCAGTATCCTGTCAGTCACTTATGCTTGATTCTATATCAAGATCAGATACTATTCCTGCCATGGATATAAGAACTAAGGATGCGGCAGTAGGACATGAGGCAAAGATAGGAAGTATCAGTGATGATGCCGTATTTTATCTTATGTCAAGAGGTATGAGTGAGGAAGATGCAAGAGCATTGATAGTAAGTGGATTTGCTGACAATGTATCTAAAGAGCTTCCGCTTGAATATGCAGTTGAGATGAATAATCTTATCCGTCTTGAGATGAAAGGAAGCATAGGTTAAGATTATTTATAAATATATAGAACGTAGGTTTAAGACAGATAAGCAGGAATGGAGTTTAACAATGGAAAATATAGTAGTAAACAGACTGCCGGCTAAGACATGGTACTGGCTTAATGTTAATGAAGCTTCTTTTGAGTGGGATAGCAATGCCTCAGTTGAATTAGAAAAGACGATTATTACATCTAACGCTATAGAGCCAGTAATAGTTGATATAGCCGGTGATAATGATTATATAGAAAAATATATAGACATAATAGCAGAGGATAATAAAGAGGTTTTAGTATATATCAATAGCAGAGCGGATAAACACATTGCAGTGCATACTAACATAAATGCAGGCAATAATTCTAAAGTAAAGCTGGTGCTTCTTAATTATACAGGCAGGGATGCCCTTTTATATAATGAGGTAAAGGGAGAATGTAAGGAAAATGCAAGAGTAGAGGCTGTTGAGGTATTTTTAGGAAAAGGTGATGTATATTCTGATTTCAGGATTGATTTGTCAGGCGATAAGAGCAGTCTTAAGATGGACATAGGTTATGTTGGAAGAGATAACCAGACTATTGATATGAATGTATTTGCTAATCACCTTGGAAAGAAAACAGAGAGTGAGATTAATGTCAATGGTACATTAAAGGATGCTGCAAGAAAGGTATTTAAGGGTACTATTGATTTTAAGCGTGGAGCATCAGATTCTGTCGGTAATGAGCAGGAAAATGTTCTCTTATTAGGTGATGATATTGTAAATAAGACAATACCGCTTATTCTTTGTGCTGAAGAAAATGTTGTCGGTAATCATGGAGCTACTATAGGAGAGCTTGATGATGATACACTTTTTTATTTTGAAAGCAGAGGTATTGAAAAAGAAGCAGCTGAAAATATTTTAGCAAGAGCTTCTATTGAAAGACTTACAAGATTAATTGATGATACTAAGATTGTAGATGATATTGAAAAGGAATTAGAGGAGGTGCTTTAATTGGCATACGATTACAGAGCAGATTTTCCGCTTATTGCAAAGGATAATACAATATACATTGATAATGCTGCGACATCGCAAAGACCGCAGTGTGTTATAGATGCTGAAAATGATTTTTATTATAATCACAATGCCAATCCTTTAAGAGGGGCATATCCTTTAAGTGTTGAAGCTACTGATTTATATGAAAATGCAAGAAAGACAGTAAAAGAATTTATCAATGCTAAAAAGACAGAAGAGATTATATTTACAAGAAATACTACAGAGGGTATTAATCTTGTGGCATACAGCTATGGGCTTAGCAATGTCTGTCCAGGCGATGAGATAGTAGTGTCTATAATGGAACATCACAGTAATCTTCTTCCATGGCAGATGGTAGCAAGAATAAAGAATGCAGCACTTAAGTTCATAGAATGTGAACCTGATGGAAGTGTTGACCTTGAAAAGGTTGAAGAACTTATTACTGATAAGACTAAAATAGTTGCAATTACACAGGTGTCTAACGTATTAGGAAGAGAAAATCCTATAAAAGAGATAGCACAGATAGCACACAGACATGGTGCCATAATTGTTGCAGATGGTGCGCAGAGTACTCCTCATATGGCTGTTGATGTATGCGATCTTGATGTTGATTTCTTTGCATTTTCCGGTCATAAATTATTAGGACCTATGGGAATTGGCGTACTTTATGGAAAGGAAGAACTACTTGATAAAATGCCTCCATTCCTTTCAGGCGGTGAGATGATTGAGTCTGTTACAAGAGACGGGGCAAAGTATGCAGAGCTTCCTCATAAATTTGAAGCGGGTACAGTCAATGCAGCCGGTGCAGCCGGACTTGCGGCAGCAATAAATTATATACAAAGTATCGGTTTTGATTATATGCAAAAAAGAGAATATGAGCTTACAAAGAGAGCTTTAGATGGCTTAAATGCAATACCTCATGTTCATGTATTAGGCTCAAAAGATGCGAAGGAGCATACAGGAATTATTACATTTACAATAGACAATGTTCATCCACATGATGTAAGTGAAGTGCTTATTGCAGATGGAATATGTGTAAGGGCAGGACACCATTGTGCACAGCCATTACTTAATTATCTTGGTGTGAATTCAGCAACAAGAGCGAGCTTTATGTTCTACAATACCGAAAAAGAGGTTGATGCATTTGTTGAGAGCATGTCAACTATAAGGGAGCGAATGGGATATGGTAAATAGAGGATTTTATAATGAAATATTAACAGAACACAACATACGTCCTGAATTTAAGTATGACCTTGAAGATGCTGATATCACACTTGAAGGTGTTAATCCGAGCTGCGGTGATGATATCTGGCTTAAACTTAAGATGGATGGAGATAAAATTGCAGACGGTGCATTTATAGGTGACGGTTGTGCAATATCACAGGCATCAGCAGATATTATGCTTGGAATGGTTATAGGAAAGACTAAAAAAGAAGCGCTTGCAATGGGTGACTTGTTTATGAAGATGATTAAGGGAGAAGCAACTGATGAGGAGATAGAAAGCCTTGAAGAAGCTTCTGCCCTTAAGGATATAGCTCATATGCCGGCAAGGGTAAAATGTGCTGTTCTTGGATGGAGAACCTTAAAAGAGGCTATAGAACAGCAGGCTTAAATTGTGATTTGTTGAAATGGGGGTGTAGATGAGGTCAGGCTGTGGCTGATATGTAAAATTTGTACGCTGATGGGAAGAACTAAGTCGCTCTAAAAGATGAGCATATAGGTGGAATATACCGGTCGGGTCGTGCCAAATGCGGCGTCCTGCCGCTTGGCACTCGATTGCACGTCCTGTGCAATCGCCCCTACGATATATAAGCTCATCTTAAGAGCGACTAAGTTCTTTCCATATGCGTGCAAATTTTACATATCAGCCACAGCCTGACCTCTGCTACATTTCAAAAACCACTGCGCCGGGTGTGACGACCGACCGGAATACTTTAAATATAAGCTCATCTTAAGAGCGGCTAAGTCTTTCCCATATGTATACAAATTTTACATATCAGCTACAGCCTGCTCTCTGCTACATTTCAAAAACCACTACGTTTTGGGTGACGACCGATTGGTTACTGGTTAATTATCTTGTTAATAAATTCTTTTTGTTCATTTGTTCCATTACGATAAAAATCTATAATTTTTTTTTCTTGTTCTGATAGTTTATAATCATATATATTATTTACAGTGGAGTTGTTTTGGTTAAATATATAATTGTTATATTCCTCGATTAATTTGTTTGTTTCTTTTAATCCGATATTAATTAATGATTTTTTCTTTTCTTTTTCAACCCAATTTAAAAAATCAAATAACATTGAACCAATAGTTCTATGAAAAGTATATACCTGTTCTAACGAAAAAATTCTTAAATCAATTTTGTTTTGATATAATAAAAAATACTCATATGCATATTTATACTGAGAAATTCGTCCTTTGGTAATACCTAAATATTTAGCAAACTCTTGTTGATTAGCAAAAGTGTTACGATATTTTCTATCATAACATTGTTCATATATTAATTTGGCATTATCCCATATAGTGTCCCTATTTTCACATCCAACACGTTTTTTTAATTCATTATATATAGATAAGTTATCCATAATTATCTCCTCGTCTTTTTAACACATTCATTATTAAAAATCAAATTTTACATATAAGCCATAGTCAATTCCCATGTAAATTTTAGGAAATAAGCTAACGGTTGTCATTCCTGGTATAGCGATTTTGGATTATATATTACTAACCAGTAACTGTCCGATCGTCACACCAAGTGCAGAGATTTTTGAAATGTAGATGGGCAGGGTCGGTTTTTGTTGTATATTTTGAAACATATGGTAAATACTTAGAAGATCTTGGATGAGCTAAATATTCAAGGGGCGATTGTGCAGGACGCACAATCGAGTGCCAAGCGGCAGGACGCCGCATTTGGCACGACCCGGCCGTTATATATACATAAAATGCTCATCCGTAGAACTTCTTAGTATTTATACATAGTTTCAAAATATACAACAAAAACCTACTCTGCCCCTTCTACACCCCCATTTCAACAAATCTCAATTTAAGATAATATCCTGTTTATTGTAATCTATAATCCCTTCATCTTTCATACGTCCCATTTCACGGGATAAGGCACTTCGTTCAACGCCAAGATAGTCTGCAAGCTCCTGTCTGTTAAATGGAATATGGATATGTTTATTTTTATCTGTACTATTATCCCTTAAGCCGTTAAAGTATAACATCAGACGTTCCCGTATATGTTTTTGTGAAAGAATCTGGACTTTTCTTGTCTGGAAGATATTATTACGTACGCTTTCCTTTAAAAGGTTAGCCGTAGCTTTAGAAGCATGCTCACAGCGGATTGCGCTGTCAAGAAACAGGTTGCTGGTTTTTAAAAATAGTACTAAAGAGTCTTTCTTTGTTACAATCTGTACATCAGACTTTTCATCAGGAATACATGCATAATCAGCACAAAATAATCCACCGTCAGTAAATTTTCTTATAACAAGTTCATTATCATTGGAATTAACCATTACAGCATTAATCTCACCTGAAAGCACAACCCCGGCATATTCGATATTATCATACAGATTATAAATAATCTGGTTTTTCTGATATTTCTTAACATAGCCGCAAAGACATTCAACAATATGATAGACATCTGTATCTGTACAATTATCAAAAAGAAATGTCTGTTTAAGAAGTGGCATAAACTGTTTTATATATTTGGTAGTTAATTGTTTCATGGTGAAAGTCCTTTTCATAGCTGTTTTATTTTCAAATATTTATATAGTAAAAAAATGATTGCAAGCCGATTTTCATATGTTAATGGAAATTTTATAAATAAGTAGTATAAAATGTTGCCATAGCAACAGAATATAATAAGAAAATAATATAAAATCATTATATATTAACAAAATACAAATATCTATAATAAATGCATATAATTTATGTATTTAAGAAACGAAGATGATATACCGGCTGCCCCAGCATTATACAGCTTAAGCAGCAAGATAGATAATTCCTTACCGGCTGTAAGAGATATTAACCATAAATATATTGTAGTAGAAAGAAGGGATAAACAATGGACATATTAAGAAATCTGCCAGTTGAAAAACCACAGAGTTTAAAAGACATGATATCCATAAAGCCTCACAGAGTAGTAAGCATGGCGCTTACGTCATCTGATAATTTACAGATGACACTGTTTGCCTTTGATAAAGGTGAGGATATAAGTGAAGAGTCTTATTTCGGGGATACATTATATATGTGTGTCGAAGGAGTAGTTATAATAAATATACAGGAAAAAGAAGTAAGACTTAAGGAAGGTGAAGTGTTTAAGGTTTCAGCAAACACACTTCATGCAGTATCAGGAGCAGACGGTTTTAAGATGCTTCAGATAACACTTGGCTGTTAGTTCAGCTAAAAAGGCAGTAAAGCCATAAAAAAGAGACTGGAAACCAATTCAATCAAAAAGGAGAAAACTATGGAAAAATTAATTAAAAACGTTGAACATGCAACACCATTTGAAATCGCAGATGTATTAGACTATGAAGCAGGACAGGTATCAAGCCTTACACTTGCACAGCAGCCGGGAGTAGGCATGACTCTTCTTGCATTTGATGCAGGCGAGGGAGTAAGTTCACATTCAGCACCGGGAGATGCATTAATCGTAGTATTAGACGGAACAGCTAAGATAACAATAGCAGACAAAGAATATGAAGTATCAAAGGGACAAAGCATAGTTCTTCCTGCAGGTGTAGCACATGCTGTAAAGGCAGTTACAAAGTATAAGATGCTTCTTACAGTAGTAAAGGGTTAAAAAATTTAATTCTGTGACATATATGTGACTTTTCCAAAATATAATATTAAATGTAATGACAATGGGGCAGATAATTTTTTTGCCCCATTTTGTATTAATATGCACACGCAAAAAAGCGTTGGCAGGAATGGAGGAGTGACGTGAAAAAGAAGCTGGTATTCATTGCAGCACTGGTAATTATTGTGACAGGAACAATTACCGGTGCTTCTATGGCTGCATATCATGCGGTAGTACATACTGATAAGACGATAAAGACATCATCACTTGATATCAGGTTAAATATTGAAGGTGGAGTATCAGATGGTGATGGAAATATAATATTTTCATCAAAGGATATTAAAAATAACAGAATAGATGAAAAGGTATCTGCGTTAAACTGTGGAAAGAAAGCACAGTATGTAAGGGTAAAGATTGACAAATCGTGGATAAATAATAATCTTAAGGATGATAAAGCCTGTAGGGCAGGACTTATAGAGAGTAAATACATAGGAATTAACCTTATTAATCAGGACGACTGGATTGTACCGCAGGATTCATTGAATGAGGGTGAATATATATATTATAAAAGAATATTAAATCCCGGTGAGAAGACATCGGCATTCATGGATTCTTTTACGCTTTTTGATAATATAATTGAAAATACTAATAAATATAGCGGATTATCAGTAAAGATTAATTTTGATGCACAGGCAGTGCAGATAACGGCAGCTAAGGCTGCAATGCTTAATGAGTGGGGAGTAATTGCAGAATTTGATAATGAAGGCAATATAATATCAATAACTCAGGGCAGTACAGATAATAAGACAGTTAATTGGTCTGATAAATAGGAGGGGAAATGTTAATAAGGACAGATTCAGAAAGGAAAGTTAAAAAAATCATAACTTCTATAATAATGATATCGTATCTGATACCATGTATTGTTATACACAGACCATGCAATGCATATGGTGCTGATACATCTATTACATTGGATTCAAGTGCAACAGGCTTTGTATGTATTGAGGATGATACACAATTCATAGATATGGAGCCGGCAGAAACAAGAGAGGCTAAGATACGCATATCCAATAATTCAGGATATCTGATGGATTTTTATATTAACGGTCAGATACTAGATAATATTGCTGATAGTCCGGATTCAGATAAATGTGCCATTTATAGGATACAGCTATACAAAGATGGAGAAAATATACCTTTTTATGATGGAATAACAGGTAGTGGCGATTATAAGAAGTATGCATCTGAAAATAATATGACAGATACATTTCTTACGCAGGATGTAAAATTGGCAACTCTTAATAATGATGAAGATTCGGTTATAAAGCTTGTAGTTACATTAGATGGATTAAGCTTTAATAATTCGTATATGGAAAAAACAGGAAAGCTAAGGTTAAATATCAGTGCTACGCAGGGAGATAATACTATAAGTCAGAGTAATCCTGATAAAATAATAAATTCAGAAAACAGGGTACAGACAGGGGATGATAACAACACACGTCTGTATGTGGGGATTATAATTCTATGCGTGGGAATTATAGCAATAGATACAGTAATCATAAGGTCAGGTAAGAAAAATAATCCCATCTCCCATATAAATGATAAGAAAGAAATAAACAGTTAATATATGGGCGGCATAAATGCTGATGCGGACTGTATTAGTGTTACATTTTTTGATGATTTTAAGATTACTTATAATGACAGGGTCTTAAATGAGAAAAAAATAAAGTCGGACATGGTAACTAAGCTTCTGGCTTATATGATATGCCACAGAAAAAATAATATGTCAGTTCAGGAACTGTCAGAAGCATTATGGGAGAATGATGAGAGTGACAATCCTGCCAATGCGCTAAAGAACCTTGTATACAGGTCACGTACTGTACTAAGAAAATATCTTGGAGAATATGATTTTATAATGACAGGCAGAGGATATTATTTCTGGAATAATGATATACGGACAGATATTGATGCAGAACAGTTTGAAAAGCTGTGCAGTAAGGCACTTGGCGAAGAAAATATTAATATAAGACTTCCTATGGAATTAAGGGCAATACGGTATTATAAGGAGAAATTTTTTGCAAGGTTTTGTGATAATTACTGGGTTGTTACACTTAATGCATATTATCATTCAATGTATCTTAATATTATAAAACAGCTATCCTGTGACCTATATAAGAGCAGGAATTTTACCAGGATGGAAAATGTATGCCATAGGGCATTGTGTATTGATGAGTTAGATGAAGATATACATTATTATTATATTAAGGCATTGATAAATGAGAATAAACGTGATATGGCAGTAAGTCATTATTGTAAGCTTACAGATTTACTATATGACAGACTTCATGTAAAACCATCTGTAAAATTATGTACAATATATGATGAATTGTTAAATGATTCACATAAAGTACAAAAAGATACCGCTAAGATAAAGGCAGAACTTATAAAAGATGCTGTTGATAAGGGAGCGCTGGTATGTGAATATGGTATGTTTAAAAAAAGCTGTGAACTGGAATTAAGATGTGCAAAAAGACACAGTATGGACGTATATATAATAATATTTACATTGAATAATTATCTGTCATATAAAAACAATTGTGCTAAAGAATATATTTCACCTGACAGTATAAAAAAAATACTTGATATAATAACATTGTCTTTAAGGTCAGGAGATGTTGTATGCAGATACAGCAGTGTCCAGTTTCTGGTGCTTATAACATCTAAAAAGCGTGAAGATGTCTGTACAATAGCAGAGAGAATAAAAGGTGAAATTAATAAGCAAAGGATTAATATAAGATCTGAGTACAGTATAGAGAAAATAAATGTGTAAAAATATTTAATCTGTATAAAAAGGAGCTGGAATGAGAATTATATTAAATCATAAGAAGCATATTGCGTTAATGGTATGTATTTTGTTATGTATGTTAATGACATGGAAGACATTTTCTACAACCTTAGCAGCATCTGATACGGCTGCGGCAACAGATATACAATCAGAAGATACAGATGATAAGCTTGAGGGGTATTGTACATTTTATGATTACAATGTAGCACCATATTCAGGGAATATGTACAGTTTCAGATATAAGGAATATCCGGATAGAAGTATTAACTGTGCTTCTAATTATAAGGATAATGGAAAGCCAAAGCTTACTGTCGGTACTTATTCACAAAATTACAGTAAGAACAGGCATAAATGTATTGTCAATGGCTTGGATGTCAACACCTGTATTTATTATAATAACGGAATTGCAAAGACATCAGGAACATTTAATGGGGAAGAGAAAACTTATTCTAATTCTTCACCGGGAATAATTGCAGGACTTGATAAGAATAATTATAAAAATGTTTTGTTTAATGTTGATGAACCCGGCTTATTTTCTGATGATATAAAGATGGGAAAGACTATTCTTAATGATTATAAGCTTTCATTTGATAAAAAGGACAATGGTAATCATAGCATGACTTATACACTTAAAAGTGTAACTTCACCTGATGGAGATGTAACATATGCCGGAGATAATTTCTTTCCGCTTAATAATGCAAAAAGTAATACCTTAGATAAAGGCTATGCTTCAGCAGATGGTAAAAATTCAACCAATTATTACTTTGGCATGCGTTATGATTTGTCATTTACATTAAATGGATATACAGGGGATTTACTGTATAAGTTTACAGGAGATGATGATTTGTGGGTCTTTCTTGATGGAGAACTTGTATTAGACCTTGGTGGAATCCATGCGGAATGTGGCGGTGATGTAGATTTGTGGAGGGTCGGTCCGTTAGCAGATGAACTTTATGCCACAGGTAATAAGGAGCTTGTAAATGCTGATACTAAACACACTTTAACAGTTCTTTATATGGAGCGTGGCGGTAATGAATCTAACTGTAATATGCAGTTTACAGTACCGGATACAGTAACAATAGATCCGCCACATGAAGATTATGAATGGAATGTAGAAAAAAATGTAATTCTTACAGACTGGGATAACAGAACATATGATATTACACTTGATGTTACATCTGATAAAGTATATAAAGAAGTTATTTCAGGTGCGTTAATAAGAGATTATATAGATAACCGGTTTAATATATTAGATGATAATGGAAGAGCTATAACTAAGGATATAATTGATAATTCTAACGAAGATATATATGTTAATTCAGGAAGAATAGGATATGATGATGAATATAATCTTATATATATAGAATGGAATAATCAGGAGCTGGATTTTAGAAATAATAATGCATCAGAGGTTATCACAGGCTGGGAAAAGGTTATAAAGATTAAAGCAAAAGAAGTATTTTTAGGTGGTAATAATGTTGCGACTAACGGAGAGAATTCATATGTAACAGTAAAGGATACAACGAAAAACTTTAATGTTCCACATGTCAATGTCAAAGTTATTCCAGTATTAAAGGATGTAAATGAGGTCGTATTTTATGGTGATTATACTACAGGCCTGACACAAAAATTAAAAGATATTTTTAATTATGAAGATTATATAGGAGAAGATGGAAAAGTAACTGATGAGAATGATTATACAATACAATGGTCAAAGGTATCAAAGGAGGGCAATGAAACTTTAATTGATAAGGATTTATCTGATATGCAGGAAATCAGTACTGATAGAGCAGAATATGATAGTGGATACAACTATTATGTAAGAGTATTTTATAATAATCTGTCAGATGTATGTGAAACTGATGAATGTAGTATCAATTCTCTTGGGAATATTGCCAATGGAACAATTTATAATAAAGATAAAGATTCAGATGGGAATATACGTGATTATGCAGTATATAACATAAGGATTGTACGTGGAAGGTTAGACATAACTAAGTATATTAATGAAAGATATACGGACAATGAAAAAATCAATGCCAATGAGACATTTGTATTTAAGATACAACAGTATGAAGCTGTAAAGATGGATGGTGGATATACAAAGGGAAGACTTGTTAATACATTTTATGAGACAATTTCATTTGATGCCAATTCAGATGTATCAGATGATACAGCAATTATTACAGGTCTTAAAATGGGATTTTATACAATAACGGAACAGACAAAGCAGACACCGCTATACATGTGTAAGGATATAGACGATAATTATGCTTTTAATGAAAATGAAGGTGTGGATATGTTTATAGGAAAGAAATTAAATACAGACAATAATGGAAAAATTGAATTTTTCGGACTTGATAATAACAGATATAAAGAATTGGCTGATGGTGATAGTGCAAAGATAGAATTTAAAAATGTAAAGGATAATTCTAAACACTGGTTATGTGATTCATCATCAGTAAGAAATGGGTTTGTAAGATAATGGGGGATAAATAAATTGAAAAAAGCAGTAAAGCTCTTTACGGATGTTCTTCTTTTGTTAATGCTTCTTCTTGCATTATTATTATATGCACCGCATATAGCAGGGATTGGAACGTATAAGATATTGTCAGGAAGCATGGAACCTGAATATCCGGTGGGAAGTCTTGTCTATGTAAAGAAAACACCGGCAGAAGATATTAATACTGGTGATGTTATAACATTTCATATAAATGAGAATACGCTGGTTACGCACAGAGTAATAGAAAAAGATTCTATGAATAATATTTTTAATACAAAAGGTGATGCCAATGAGGTGAAGGACGGAGGGCAGGTTGCATATGAAAATATAGTAGGAAAGGTTATATTTAGTATTCCATATTTAGGAATTATAGCAGGATATTTTAATACCTTAAATGGACAGTATGTGATTACAGCTATGATTATTATATTATTTGCCTCTGTTTTTTTACCGGACATAATAAAAATATTGAAAAAATCGGACATCAGAAACAATAATATGAAAGGAATCCTTGATAATGAAGAAAGTGATATCAGGTAATATTCATGGCAGATTATGCAGATATATAGTGGCAGCGGCTGTTATTTTTTTATTTTTAGCTACTACTGCCGGAGTATCTTATGCATTACTTAAGACAAAGACACAGACTGCAATTAATGATTTTGATTCCGCCGCTGTAAATATCGGAATAGTGGAAACTGATTATGATAATAATGAAGCAGTATATGAAGATATGGATGTTAAGGAAAGAGGGCGGTATAATACAGGAGCAGATAATATTAATAATGAATATTTAAGAATTACTAAAAAACATAATACACAGCAAAAGAGTGTAAGCATAAAAAATATAACATCAGAGGATTATCCAACGACAGATACATGTGTAAGAGTAAGACTTATACCATCTGTTGTATATGATTACAGCGAGAAAAATATAGAGGAGGGTATTGCAGGTCAGACAGTATGTATGGATATGAAGGAGAAGGTGATTTTTGATTATAATGAAGAAAGTGATAATTGGGAATTTAGGGAATTGACAGATGATAATAATGACGGTTACTATTATTACAAAGAATACTTAAAACCCGGAGAAGTGACGGATAAGCTTATAGAGGGGGTGACATATACAGGTGATATTCCTGATAATGCACATTTTGAGCTTATGGTACTTGCAGATGGTATTGCAGCGGCACAGGCAGATTTATTGGAAGAATAATGTGAAAAATAATGATTATGCTATTATTTTTCATAGATTTATAAATGAACCGGCTATTTGTTTCTGAACAGAACAAATAGCCATTGATGGCAGAAAAGTTAATAAAATTAAAAAAAATTTAAAATTAAGTTAAATATGCTTGAAAGAAATGTTAAAAGAAATGTATAATAGAATTTACGATTAGATGAATTTATATATTACATATTCAGGAGTGAGTATATGGGAAACGTAAATAACAGATTTGATGTAAATGTATCAAGTGAGACAAAGTTAAAGGATAAGAATATTTTAACATTTGAATTTAAGCTTCTTGCAGATTCAAATTGCAGAATTAAGATAGAGGCATGTCAGGTATATGACTGTGACGGATATATGTATCAGGCAAGCGGAAGTAATATAAGCAGTGATGATTTTATTCTTGGGAGAAACAGCAGATTTTTTACTGAATTAAAAAGAGTTAATGTCACTATCAGTAAGGAATTTAAGTCAAGAATAGGCTGCAATATGGTATTTACGGTTATAGACGTTGATGATAAGAAAAAGATGAATCTCTGTTTTCAGAAGAGATCATCCACTAAATGGACATTTGTTGGCGTCTCTCCTTTGGAATATAAAGAATCAGATATTGAACAGGAAGAGAAAGCTACGGATGATATAGCTGCTGCAGGTGTAAATGAAGCTACAGAAAGTATTAATACTGTAAAGGCAAAAGATATAGAAAAAGATGATAACGTATATACTGCAACAGTCAGCCTGCCAAAGGAAGATATAAAAAAAGAGGTTATAAATAATGGGCAGGGACAGGAAGATAAAGCGTCAGATACCGTAAAAAAAGAAGAGGTAAAGACCGGATATATTCCAAGCTTTGCAAAAAGATATTCAACTAATTATAGCGCAGGAAGCGTGGCAGGGGTAATTAAAAGACCACAGCCAAAGGTTGAAAAACCAGAAGTAACTGATAATGAAGGAACAGTTAATCAGACAGACATTAATAAAGAAGTTGTTAATAATGAAGCTTTTGGTAATGGAATTATTAATAATGAGGTAATCAACAAAGAAGATTTATATAAGCAGCCGGAACAAAAGATAAATAAAGATACCGGTTATGACAGCGTACCGGTACAGACTGATATATCTTCTGATACACCAGTGAAAGAAAGTGAAAGACAAGAACCTAAAAAAACTTCAGGAGTTGATGCTTTCAGGGAGTTATTAGGTGCCATGGCTGATATATCAGCAGGTAAGGATATAGATCTTGACCTTGGAAGAGGAAGCTATGAGGATAGTGATGAAGAAGATACAAATATACCGGAAATAGATGAAGCGGTTGTAAATGATGATATACATATTACAGATGATAAAGAAGATGTTATACATTCATATAGCAATACTGATTCAGATGATAACATTCAGACAGTGACTCATGTAAATATGCATACAGAAGCTGAACCTGCACCAACTGTATATACAGAAAGTATACATACAGAAAATACACAGGCTGATATGTCTGACATTCCTGTGTATTACAGAAGAAAAGATTCCATAGATATGTTAAAGCAAAGAATTGCGGCAGATAAGAACAATACATATCTTGGAATGACTCTCGGTGCCATAATGGATAAGTATGACCTTGACAATCAGAGATTAGAAACATTTCTTAATGTATTTGCAGACAGATATAAAGTGGCTGACAGTTCTGTTAATGAACAGGAATTAAGAGATAAGATAGAACAGGATATAATTAATGATTATAAAGAAAAATACAGGGAAGAGCTTACAGAACAGATAAAGAAGGAACTTGAAGAACAGGAAGCAGAAGCTGCTATAACAAGTGAGGAAGTACCTGATACATTGGAATTTTATGATATAGAGCCTGAAAGAGTAGAGGCATATCTTAATAGTATTATAGAATATGATGCTGATGCCGCAGCACAGATTGGTCTGTCTTTAAGCCAGACAAGAGTATCGGTAGAAGAACAGAATGGCTCATATACAGCCACTCTTTATAGTGAAGCCTCTTATTCTAAGGAGACATATGTATTGGTAAGATGTCCTATTGTAAAGGTGATATTCTATGATAAGAAGGGGAATATTGCCAATATGGCTATGCACAGTGTATCAAGAATATATACGGGACATGATATTATACAGATGAAGTTAAAGACAGCACAGTTTAAGTATTGGCAGAATATTGGAAAATTAAAGATAATGATTACATTATAATTTCTATTTTGCAATTAATTAATACACAATATCAATCTACAACAATTATATGATGTTGGGGTCAAAAGCCCACAGCTATGATACCTACGGATTGTTATGTGCTATGAACTCAAACAATCCTGCCCAATATTTGCATTATATATAATTATTATGAATTGCATGCAATAAATATTTTATTATTTATTGAAACATATTATGATATGTGTTAAACTGAATATAAATTATAAGTGCGTAAGCTACCGAGGCTGGAATACTAATCAGAGTCTGAGTGAATTAATACTCGGACTCTGATTTTTTAATATATTTTCAGGAAAGGAGACGTATAAGAAGTGATAAAATATCTGAAAAAATACTGGCTTTTTATAATTCTTGCTCCACTTTTTATGATTGGAGAGGTTACAATGGATCTTATACAGCCGCAAATGATGAAAACCATAGTCGATGATGGTGTGTTAGGGATATCTAATGGTAATGTAGGTAATCTTTCTCTTGTGATTTCAACAGGAATTAAGATGATAGGACTTGTATTTACAGGGGGACTGTGTGGTGTCATGTCAGGAGTATTTGCAAGCACATGCAGTCAGAAGCTTGGTAATGATTTGAGAAAAGATTGTTTTAGCAATATTATGTCTTTATCATTTGAACAGACAGACAGATTTTCCACAGGTTCGCTGATTACAAGGGTAACTAATGATATAACGCAGGTTCAGAATCTTGTTTCAATGTCTATAAGAGGTTTTGTGCGTACATTCTTGTTATTCGGTGGCGGAATTTTATGTATGCTGGGACTTGATATAAGCTTTGGTATTGTTATTGCATGTGCACTTCCTGTTGTTATAATTATGATTATATTTTTTTTGTATAAGATTAATCCCTGTTTTGGAATACTTCAAAAAAGGCTTGATACTGTTAATGGAATAATGCAGGAAAATGTATCAGGAGCCAGAGTTATTAAGGCATATGTAAAAGAAGATTATGAAAGACAAAGATTTGGAAAGGCTAATAAAGAGCTTATAGACATGCAGCTTCATATACTTACAGTATTATCATATATGTCGCCACTGCTTAATATAATACTAGGCATTGCCATTGTATCGGTTATATATATAGGTTCAATACAGGTTAAGACAGGCAGTGTGACACCGGGAGTTGTAATGGCAGCAATTACATATATTTCACAGATTCTTAATGCTGTTATGAGAATGGTAATGATATTCCAGACAGCTTCAAGAGGCAATGCGTCAGCCAGGAGAGTTCTTGAGGTAATTAATTGTGAGCCTGCAATTTGTGATGGAGATAAGGAGTCGTATGAATGTGATGGAAGTGTGGAATTTAAAAATGTATCATTTTCTTATCCTGATGGAAATGGTGAGCAGATATTAAAAAATATTAATATTACTATTAATCCGGGAGAAACATTTGCAATACTTGGAGCTACAGGCTGTGGAAAGTCAACATTTATCAATCTGATACCAAGATTTTATGATGTGACAGAGGGCAGTGTTCTTGTTGATGGAATGGATGTAAGGGAGTATCCGCTTGATAAATTAAGAGATAAGATTGCAATTACACTGCAATACAGTGAGCTTTTTACAACAACAATAAAAGATAATATAAGATGGGGAAATATGTCTGCCACGGATTCTGAAATAAAAAAAGCAGCTGATATTGCACAGGCACAGGAATTTATAAGCGGTAAAGAAGATGGATTTGATACGGTTGTTGCAGAGCGTGGAATGAGCCTTTCAGGTGGGCAGAAGCAGAGGTTATCAATTGCAAGGGCAGTTGTTAAAAAGGCAGAGATTCTCATAATGGATGATGCTACAAGTGCTTTGGATTTAAAGACAGAGGCACAGTTATATGAAAGTCTTAATAAAGAATACAAAAAGCTTACAAAGATTATAGTTGCACAAAGAGTTGCATCAGTAAGACATGCTGACCGTATTGCCATTATTGAAAATGGAAGAATAGTGGCATGTGATACACATGATAATCTTTTGAAAAACAGTCCTGTATATAAGGATATTTATAATTCCCAGTTAAAGACGGGAGGTGACATTTCATATGCAGAGTAATAATAAAGACAATCAGGTAAAGATAAATGTAAAGATGCCGGGAATGAGAGGACCACGTTCACGTCAGGCAGTTGAAAAGCCGAAGAACGCAAAAAAGACATTCAAAAGATTATGCAGGTATTTTGGCAAAGAAAAGCTTATGCTTACAGGACTTATTGTGGCTGTAATTATTGTTGTGGCATGTTCAGTATTCACACCGGCACTCCAAAGCAAGGCGATAGATGTAATAACGGACAGACATTTTAACAGGCTTTCTGTAATCCTTATTATCATGCTCATATTATATGGAATTAACAGTATAGGGAATCTTTGCCAGTCAATTTTAAGTGCAAAGCTAAGCCAGAGAATAGTAAAAAGAATGAGAGAGGATTTATTTGATAAAATAGCAGATCTTCCAATAAAGTATATAGATAACCATTCGCATGGTGATATAATGAGCCGTATGACAAATGATGTAGAAAATATATCAAATACAATATCACAGTCGTTAAGTTCATTGGTATCCGGTGTGCTTACAGTTACAGGCACAGTTATAATTATGCTGTGGTACTGCTGGCAGCTTGCAATTCTTTCATGCATGACTGTTATTCTTACAATCATTGCAACTAAATATCTGTCAGGTGCCATGAGAAGATTCTATACCAGAAGACAGATAATACTGGGAAATCTTAATGGAACAGTAGAGGAGATGGTTACAGGCTATAAGACAGTTGTGGCATATAACCATCAGGCAGAGGTGAAAGCTGATTTTAATAAAACAAGTGATGAGCTTACAAAAACAGGTATTGTTGCAGAAATTCTTGGCGGAAGCATGGGACCTGTGATGAATGTTATTAATAATATAGGTTTTGTTATAATTGCGGCTTTTGGAGGATATTTTGCTATTAATAAAATGATATCCATTGGTGTCATATCAGCATTTATAGTTTATGCAAAGCAGTTTGGAAGACCAATCGATGAGATTGCACAGGTATATGGACAGATTCAGACAGCCATGGCAAGTGCAGAGAGAGTATTTGATATTATGGACGAGAGACCGGAAGATAAGAGTGGAAGTAATGTAATTGATAATTCTGATGGTATTATATCATTTGAACATGTTAATTTTTCTTATGTTGAAGGAAAGAAAGTGTTATCCGATTTTAATCTTGAAGTAAAGGCAGGTCAGAAGGTAGCACTGGTAGGAGCAACAGGAAGCGGAAAGACAACAGTTGTTAATCTTTTAATGAGATTTTATGATATTGACAGTGGTAGTATTAAAATAGATGGAGTAGATATTAAAGATATAGACTGTAATAACTTAAGAAAAAATACGGCGATAGTTTTACAGGATACAGTACTTTTTTCTGATACGATTAAGAATAATTTAAAATATTCAAATGAGGATGCGACAGACAAAGAGATAATAGAGGCGGCCACGTTAAGTAACTGTCACAATATGATTATGCAGATGAAGGATGGATATGATACGAAGCTGTCAGAGGGAGGACACAATATATCACAGGGACAAAGACAGTTACTTTCAATAGGACGGGCATTCCTTGCAAAGCCAAAGATATTAATACTTGATGAGGCGACATCAAGCGTAGATACAAGAACAGAAAAGCATATTCAGGATGCCATGACTAATCTTATGAAAAACAGAACCAGCTTAATAATAGCACACAGACTGTCAACAATTCAGGATGCAGACTTAATAGTAGTATTAGACCATGGAAAAATAGTAGAAAAAGGCAGTCATAGCAGACTTTTATCACAAAAAGGAAAATATTACGAACTATATATGACCCAGTTTGCAGGAAGTGCAACGTAGTATTAAATACTATATATGCTTGACATAAAAACCAAAATGTTTTATTATACAAATGTTTGATAATCAAACTATTATAAACAGGAAGTTATGAATAAATATTATATATACAGATTAATTTTCAAATTTGGCATTAATATAATCATAAATAACGGCTTTATATATATAATTTGAAAATTGAAATCATATACGGTATTTATTTGTAGATTGGAGATGTATATGAAGACGTTAAAAATTGGTGATACTGTAGTTAAAATTCCTATTATTCAGGGAGGAATGGGAGTTGGTATAAGCAGAAGCTGCCTTGCAGGAGCAGTTGCAAAGGAGGGGGCGATAGGAATTATATCAACAGCACAGATAGGCTATGATGAGGATGATTTTGAAAATAATCAGGATGAATGTAATTTAAGGGCAATAAAAAAACATATAAAAAAAGCGAAGGAAATTGCAGATGGAAATGGTCTTGTCGGTGTTAATATAATGACGGCATTAAAGCATTTTAAGAATCATGTTAAAGCATCAGTTATGGCAGGTGCAGATGTAATAATATGTGGTGCTGGTCTTCCAACAGAACTTCCGGGTATAGTAAGAGAGGCGGTAAATAAAAATATACATAAGCATATGCCATATATTGCACCAATTGTATCATCTGAACGAGCATTAAATATAATATTAAAGCAGTGGTCAAAAAAGTATGACACAACAGCCGACTTTATAGTTGTGGAAGGACCACTTGCAGGCGGACATTTAGGATATTCTAATGAACAGTTAAAAGACATAGAATCAATTGATTATGACAATGAATTAAAAAATATAATCAGCGCAAAAAAAGTCTATGAAGAAAAGTATAAAAAACATATACCGGTCATTGCAGCCGGAGGAATATTTGATAAGAAAGATATAATGCATATGACAGAGCTTGGTGCAGACGGTGTACAGATAGCAAGCCGTTTTGTTGCAACATATGAATGTGATGCAGATGATAATTATAAAAATGCATATATCAATGCCAAAAAAGAAGATATAACAATAATACAAAGTCCTGTAGGTATGCCGGGCAGAGCCATTAACAATAATTTTGTCAAAAGAATACAGATGCAGAATGAAAAAATTACAAAATGTTACAACTGCCTTGAAAAATGCAATCCCGCAAAGGTACCATATTGCATAACAAAGGCACTTACTAAGGCGGTAAAAGGAGATATAGAAAACGGACTAATATTCTGTGGAGCAAATGTAGACAGAATAACAGATATAATATCCGTCCACGACCTGATAAGGCAGCTGTGTTAATAATAAACCATACTGCCACCAGAACCAGTATTTTTGACATGTAAATTGAAAATAGCAGAATATATGTATAAAATTGGCTCATCATAGAAGTACTTAGCTAATATCCGTCTGTTCCCAATTTTATACATATATTCTGCTATTTTCCAATTCATACCCGATTTCAAAAATTATTTTTTATCATCCGGAAGGAAAAGGAATTTCCTCGTAGCAAGCAATGCAACTATACATAATACTCCGGCTACCATATTCATAACCGAGGAATGTGATACGATTATCTGTCGTGCTATTGCAAATAAAAGAACTTCTACTACAGTAGAAGCAGAGTGTTTACATAACATTTTGATAAGCTCAACACCAACCGCAAGACTCATGGCATTTTCCATAAAGTATGTAAATACATCTTCATTGGAAAGCATAAAATTTATATCAAAAATATTAATTACAAGCTTCACAGATAAGAATATAATTACTACGATAAGAAGCAGTGATATAAACATCTCAAGATAATAAGATATTCCATATAGTTTTGAAAGTATCTTTTTTTTAATATCATTATTATTCATGCAAATAAATTCTCCATTCGTTTAAAATCCTATTAATAACATTAGTTTGGTAAAATAGGTTATAGATAACTATAACAATATAATATCATAGAAATATCAGTATTGCTATATCAAATATTTCCATGTGTTAAGGTGTTTTGACATAAAGCAGTCTGCCATAGTCTCTATTTTTTCAGATAATCAGAATCATCCAGTGTATTAAGCTCCAATTCCTTATGACCAAATGTTATGCTTTGGTGCGATTTTTTATATTTAAGAGGAGTTACATTCATAAATTTTTTAAATATTCTTTCAAAGTATGTGACACTGTCATAGCCAAGAATTGAGGCAACCTCTGATATGCTGTCCTGTGTATTTTCAAGAAGCTGCACAGCCTTTTTGATACGGAATATATTAATATATTCTGTGATGGTAAATCCGGAATATTCCTTAAAAATACGGCATAAATAGTATTTGCTTAAGAAAAGTTCTTCTGACAACTCATCAAGGGAAATGGTGTTCATATAATTTTTTTCAATATATTCGGCTACAGAGGTTGCAGCGGTCTCCTTTGCATTACCGGCAGATGCTTCTACTAAAAGCTTTTCTGTCTTTATCTGTGTAAAACGGCTAAGCCAATGTAACAGGTCTATTTCAGCTCTTGTTTTATAACCATTTTTTTTATATGTAAGCTCGTGGCGCAGATCACGATACAGATTTAAAAATAATGTGCGCTGTTCTTCATCAAGATGATATATTCCATAATTATGATGAAAGAAATCTACAAGTTTAAGTTCAGGATATTTACTGTCATATTCACACATCTTTTCATAGTCAATATATAGGATTACACGGTTATATCCTGTATCGTCAGGTCCGATTGAGCGGGTGGTATGTACAAGATTAGTATCAATAATTGTAAGATCACCGGCATAGGCATTGTAACTTCTATTATTAAAGAAGAACTGTCTTTCACCCTCAATAATATAAAATATCTCATATTGTGTATGAAAATGCTTAACTTTCATATCAAATTGTCCGTAACGGATTAACTGTTCAACAGAAATTCCTGGAATTTTTCCGAAAAATGTCAGCTTATTATCTTTATTTTCCATAACTTCCCCCATAAATATTAATGAATATAAAAAATTTTATCGTAATATTAAAAAAAAATCAACTTATAAAAATAAGGTGCAATATTGTATGAAAAAATTAAAACCTAAGCAATATCAGATTAGAAATAAAAATAATGTGGATGATATAATTTATTTAACATATAGGTAATGTAATTAGTGTTATTTATGGTAAAGACAGTGATTACATTTTAGTTAAAAAGAGAAAGGACAGAAAATATGAGTACTAAAAGAACTGATAAAAAAAAGATACAGGAAAAATTAGATTTAGTAATAGATAAGCTTATGAAACTTGGAGAACCTGATAATAATGAGGAACTTTCAAAAGGTGGAGAGGCAATAGGCTTCTTTAAAAGAGATTTTGGAATTAAAGAATGGGACTGGCCGCAGGGAGTTGGTCTTTATGGACTTTTAAAGATTATGAAATATCAGAATAACGAGGAATATAAGGAGTTTTTGTATAACTGGTTTAAGGACAATATTGCACAGGGACTTCCGTCTAAGAATATCAATACGACGACCCCACTTCTTACACTTGTTGAATTAAATGAATATTATCATGATTCACAATTTGAAGAGCTCTGCCTTAAGTGGGCTGACTGGCTTATGGAATGTCTTCCAAGAACAAAGGAAAGAGGCTTCCAGCATGTGACAAGCGCTAATGGTGACAGGTTAGGCGTAAGATTAAATGAAAATGAGATGTGGATAGATACCATATTTATGACAGTATTGTTCTTAAATAAAATGGGTCAGAAATATAACCGTAAGGACTGGATAGATGAGTCAATACATCAGGTGCTTATGCATATTAAATATTTGTGTGATAAGCACACAGGATTGTTTTATCATGGATGGACATTTAACGAGATGAATAATTTTGGAGGAATATTCTGGTGTCGTGGAAACAGTTGGTTTACACTTGGAATACTGGATTATATTGATATGTTTGAGGGAACGATGAATTCCGGTGTTAAGGAATTTGTTCTTGATACATATAAAGCACAGGTTGCAGCATTAAAAAGACTACAAAGCAGGAGTGGTCTATGGCATACGGTATTAGATGATCCTGCAAGCTATGAAGAAGTATCGGGAAGTGCAGCAATTACAGCAGGAATATTAAAGGGTATTCATCTTGGCATATTAGATGATTCGTATCTTGAAGTGGCAGAAAGGGCAGTCAATGCTATTCTTAAAAATATTGATAAAGATGGTACGGTTCTTAATGTATCAGGTGGTACAGGAATGGGTTATGATGCAGAGCATTATAAGAATATACTGATAGCACCTATGGCATATGGACAGTCACTTACAATATTAGCTCTTGCAGAGGCACTGGTATAACAGTGTGGACAATAAGGATTAGTGTGAAAGGATTATTATCATGATTAGAAAAGCTTTTAAAATGTATCTTAATTCTGGGTGTGCGGCCGAATATGAAAAAAGACATAATGAGCTGTGGGATGAGATGAAGACAATGATACATGAATATGGTGGACATAATTATTCAATTTTTCTTGATAAGGATACCAATATTTTATATGCATATATAGAGATAGAAGATGAGAAGATGTGGGCAAAATCATCAGATACACCTATAAACAGAAAGTGGTGGGATTATATGGCACCGCTTATGAAGGTGCATGATGATAACAGCCCTGTATGTGATGATTTATGCGGAGTATTTCATCTTGACTGACATAGAAAAATACACGTATGTGATAAATATATAAAAAGAATGTGCGTAAAAATACACAGGAGGTATGATGATTTATGAAACCTTTATATTATCTTGCAGTAGATATCGGGGCATCAAGCGGAAGACATATGCTTGCTACATATAATGATGGTAAGATGACACTTGAAGAGGTATACCGTTTTGAAAATGGAATGGATGATGATAATGGTAAAAAGACATGGGATACTGACAGACTCTTTAAGGAAATAATAAGTGGAATGATTCAGTGTAAGAAGATAGGTAAAATGCCTGTAAGCATGTCAATTGATACATGGGCGGTTGATTATGTACTTCTTGATGATAAGGACAGACGTATTGGAGATGCATACGGATACCGTGACAGCAGGACTGATAATATTGAAAATGAAGTATATAAGATAATAAGTGAAGAGAGCCTGTATAAAAGAACCGGTATACAAAAGCAGAAGTTTAATACAATTTATCAGTTGATGGCAGATAAGATAAAGGAGCCTGAAAGATTAAAAAATGCAAAGACATTTCTTATGCTTCCTGATTATTTCCAGTTTCTGCTTACAGGGCTTAAAGCATCAGAATATACCAACGCTACATCCACACAGCTTGTAGATCCTCACACTAAGCAGTGGGATTATGAATTAATAGATATGCTTAAGCTTCCCAGAGATATATTTGGCGGGCTTAAAGCACCGGGGACGGTTCTTGGTACGTTAAGTAAAGATATACAAAGCAGGGTTGGATTTGATACTAAGGTGGTAATGTGCGCAAGCCATGATACAGCATCAGCTGTTATGGCAGTACCGGAAATATCTGATAATGTCTTATATATAAGCTCAGGTACATGGTCACTTATGGGAACAGAATTAAAAATGGCAGACTGTGATGATAATAGCAGAAAATATAATTTTACTAATGAGGGCGGATATGATTACAGATTCAGATATTTAAAAAATATTATGGGATTGTGGATGATACAGTCGGTAAGGCATGAATATAATGATAAATATTCATTTGGAGAGCTTTGTAATATGGCTATGTCAGAGGATGGTTTTTCATCAAGAGTCGATGTAAATGATGAGAGTTTTCTTGCACCGGACAGCATGATTACGGCAGTAAGACAATTTTGTGAAAATAATAACGAAAACGTACCTGATACTCCATCACAAATCGCCGCTGTAATATATAAAAGTCTTGCTGACAGCTATAAGGATACAATGTTACAGATACAAAATAATCTCAATACTTCCTATGATGCGATACATGTAATAGGCGGTGGCTCTAATGCAGAATATCTTAACCGTCTTACAGCTGATGCGACAGGTGTAAGGGTTATGGCAGGACCTTCAGAGGCAACTGCAATAGGAAATATAATGGCACAGATGTTAGCTTTTAATGTATTTGATAATTTAACGGCTGCAAGGCAATGCATAAAAAGGTCATTTGATATTAAAGAATATAATCCAGTGTAAAATTATCAGGTTAGTGCCTGTGATTAAAAAACAAAAACACATGATAAAAAATCATAATTTAAAATTAATCAAAAAAATATATATTAGTAAAAACGGAGGAATGATAATGAGTAGTGAAAGATATGAATCAGCAAAAAAGATGTATGAAAAAATAGGAGTTGATACAGAAGCGGCTATTAAAAGATTAAAAGATATTCCAGTATCGATGCATTGTTGGCAGGGTGATGATGTTATAGGCTTTGACAGTAAAGAAGCATTATCAGGAGGAATACAGACAACAGGCAATTATCCTGGAAAGGCAGTTACACCAGAGCAGCTTATGATGGATATGGAAAAGGTAATAAGTCTTGTTCCTGGAAAGAAAAAGCTCAATCTTCATGCGAGCTATGCAATAATAGATGATGATTCTGACAGGGCGCATATACAGCCAAAACATTTTAAACCGTGGGTAGAATTTGCAAAGAAACATAATATGGGCATAGATTTTAATCCTACATTTTTCTCACATCCGATGGTAAAGGATGGACTTACATTATCATCACCTGATGATGAAGTAAGACATTATTGGATAGAGCATGGCAGAAGATGTGTTGAAATTTCACAGTATTTTGCAGAACAGACGGGTATTCCCTGTGTAATGAATATATGGATACCTGATGGATATAAAGATATTCCTGCAGATAGATTAGGACCAAGAAAAAGATATAAAGAGTCATTAGATGAGATACTATCAGTGCCATATGATAAGAGAAAAGTATATATATGTCTTGAATCTAAGGTATTTGGAATTGGTGTGGAATCTTATACGGTAGGTTCAGCGGAATTCTGCATGAATTATGTGGCAAAGGCCGGAATTACGCCGCTTATGGATAATGGACATTATCATCCTACAGAGGTTGTGTCAGATAAAATATCTTCAATGCTTTTATTTAATGATAAGCTGGCACTTCATATTACAAGACCGGTAAGATGGGACAGTGACCATGTAGTATTATTTGATGATGAGACAAAAGAGATTGCAAAGGAAATAGTAAGAGCAGATGCCCTTGATAAAGTATTTATAGCAACTGATTACTTTGATGCATCTATTAACCGTATAGCCGCATGGGTAACAGGAATGAGAAGTGTACAAAAAGCTCTTTTATATGCTCTTTTAGAGCCAGCTGATTTAAAACAGTTACAAAATGATGGCAGATTTACAGAACTTATGGCAGCACAGGAGGAATTAAAGGTAATGCCATTTGGAGATATATGGCAGGAATATTTGTCAAGAGAAAATGTACAAAGTGATTATATAAGTGAAGTTAAAAAATACGAAAAGGAAGTTCTGGAGGTAAGATAAAATGAAAGATATATTAACGGCGCCATTTGTAAAGGAAATGTGTGATACAACAGCCAATATGTACCGTCTTGGATGGGATGAAAGAAATGGCGGAAATATAAGCTATATGTTAGACGAAGCAGAGGTAAGAGAGTATCTTGATGTCAATAATGTGATAAGAACCATTCCTACAGGCTTTCAGGCAGACAGTCTTGTGGGAAAGATATTTATTGTAACAGGCACAGGTAAATATTTTAAAAATGTAGAAAAGGATCCGGAAAATAATCTTGGGATTATAAGAATTGCAAAGGATGGCACAACAGCAGAACTCCTTTGGGGATATAGGGATGGCGGAAGATTTACAAGCGAGCTTCCGGCACATCTTATGAGCCATATGGCGCGTTTGTCAGTTGATAAGGATAACAGAGTCGTAATACATTCACACCCTACTAATACGCTTGCAATGAATTTTGTACATGAGCTTGATGAAAAGAAATTTACACATACTCTGTGGGAAATGTGTACAGAATGTATTGTAGTATTTCCTGATGGTGTAGGAATACTTCCATGGATGCTTTGTGGAACTAATGAAATAGGTGAAGCAACGGCCAGAAAGATGAAAGAATTCAGGCTCGTAATATGGGGAATGCATGGAATATACGGTGCGGGAAAGAGCTTAGATGAGACATTTGGACTTATTGAAACAGTAGAAAAAGCGGCACAGATTTACATGCTTACTGCCGGTCTTGAAAGAAAAAATACGATTAAGGATGAAGATATGGTAAAGCTCGCTGAGTATTTTGGTGTAGATTATAGAAAGGACTTTCTTGATATTTAAAGAGTGATTATAAAAATAAATGGCTGTCAAACTAAGATATCTCTGGTGGGACAGTCATTTTTAATATATTGTGAGGATTGCATAGCCAATATGAAAAATTCAGTAGGGCTGACCACTGGTTCAATAAGTGTATATGTTATAAAATTTACATATGAAATAATTGCATAATATTTTCTTAACAGTTAAAAAATATTCATAAAAATATGATATGAGATTAGATGCTTTAACTATTAATGCGTTACCGGGAATTATTATTTTTGTGTCAGGACTTGTAACTGTTGGGAAAATATTATTTTCAGGATATGTGGAAGTTAAGTAATAAAAAGAGAGCCTGAATAATGAGACCTAAAAAGGCATTAAATACATAAACATCTTATAAGAATCAGAAAAATAATAAAAATATTATATAATGTAAATAATAAGTAGTAAGGCTGCACACCATATATGATGTGCAGCCTTACTTTGTAATATATTTAGGAAAAATGAAAAATAGTTGTATGATGTCTATATATGATTATGGCTAATTAAAAATATATATACACCATTAACAAACCAACTAAGATGAATTATATACTATAGTGTTAAAAATGTCAAATATAAAAATGAAATAAAATAAAAATTATGCAAATTGCACATAATAATACGTTTATATCTCAGTCTTAGATGTCCCATCCTCTATATGGAGGAAAAACAATTGCAGGCAAATATTAAAATAAGAGGGATAAATCAATGAATATTGAATTTTAATGGTTTAACATATCTTATTGGTGTGGATAGTTTTAGATTATTGGCAATTATTTATCATAAAGAGAAAAACTATTGACATGTTATATTTTATAATATATTATCTTGATATACCCTGGTGGGGTATTATATGGAGTATACTTTATAATTAATTAATATTATATTACATAAGGCTGTCTGTTTTCGGGCATAACATATAGCTGATGGTAAAGTAGTTATTTTTCCGGATTAATTAATTAACAGGTTATTTGTTTTTAAGAAGAACAGATATCTTTCGGATGCCCGGATGGCAGAAGAAAAATCGCCTGTGCGGATTTCTTTCGCCTTTTTGCAACAAAAGTTTCTTGGAAATGGAGATTGAGTATGGAATGTTGTTGTAATAATTCAGAAGATAATTTACAGAATAGTATGGATGGTTCCGATGAGAATATTAAGCATAAGCATCGGCAGGAAGAGGAAAAGAAAAAACTAAAGACAAGACTAAAAAAAATTGAAGGTCAGGTCAGAGGAATCAGTGCAATGCTTGATGATGACAGATATTGTGTTGATATATTAACTCAGGTTATGGCTGTTCAGGCTGCTTTAAACAGTTTTAATAAGGAGCTTCTTGCAAGACATATAAAAAGCTGCGTAGTAGATGACATTAAGAATGATAATGAAGAGGCCGTTGATGAACTATGTGAATTATTAAAAAAGCTTATGAAATAAATATTTGTATAAATTAAATGGTTATAACATTTTGTACATATATAAACAAAATGGTGAATATATAGTATAACTAGTGTGAAAAATAATGCTGATGCTATTCCTCTGGCATTAAAAATGCCTGCGGAATGGAGAACAGCTATGAAAAGAGGATGGATATAAGTGAACAAAAAGTTTAATATTACCGGAATGTCATGTTCAGCATGTTCATCACATGTCCAAAAGAGTGTAGCTAAGGTTTATGGTGTCACAAAGGCAGATGTGAACCTTTTAACTAACAGCATGATTGTTGAATATGATGAGAATATAACTGATACTGACAGTATTATAAATGCTGTAGAGCAGGCAGGATATGGTGCAGGCTGTGTAGATAATGATAATAAAGCTTCCAAAGCTTCAAATGAAAAGTCACCTGAACAGATAGCTAAAGAGAATGTCAGACAGATGAAGAAACGCCTGATTTTTTCAATCGTTTTCTGGATACCACTTATGTATGTATCTATGGGACATATGATATATATGTGGCTTGGAATTGATATGCCGTATATAACGAAAAATTATCTTCATGGAAGCAGCAATGCAATAACTTTTGCATTTACACAGTTCTTATTATTGCTTCCGATAGTTGCCGCTAATAAGAAATATTTTACGAATGGTTTTAAGACACTTAAAAATAAAAGTCCTAACATGGACAGCCTTATTGCAGTTGGTGCCGGAGCTGCCATTGTTTATGGGATATTTGCCATATATAGAATTGGATATGGATATGGACATAATGATTTAGAGCTTGTAACAAAATATATGCATGATTTATATTTTGAGTCAGCAGGAACAATACTTACATTAATTACAATAGGAAAGTATCTTGAAAGCAGGTCGAAGGGGAAGACAAGCGAAGCAATAACCAAGCTTATGAATCTTGCACCTAAGACAGTTACAGTTATAAGAGATGGAATTGAAAAGACTATTGATATAGCAGATGTAGTCAGAGGTGACATTTATATAGTAAAGTCAGGGCAGTCAGCAGGTGTGGATGGAATAGTAACAGAAGGAGAGGCATCATTTGATGAATCCGCAATAACAGGTGAGAGTATGCCGGTTGCCAAAAAGAAAGGTGATAATATCATATCAGCCTCAATTAATAGAGGTGGATATATTAAAGCAGAGGCTGTCAGAGTCGGTGATGATACAACTATATCACAGATTATACGACTGGTAGAGGAAGCATCATCAAGTAAAGCGCCTATAGCTAAAATGGCAGATAAGATTGCCGGAATATTTGTTCCTTGTGTTATGTTGATTGCATTGATTACAGGAATTGTATGGCTTATATCAGGAGCAGGAGTTGAGTTTGCACTATCTAATACAATAGCAGTGCTTGTAATTTCATGCCCTTGTGCGTTAGGTCTTGCAACGCCGGTTGCTATTATGGCAGGTACAGGCAAGGGTGCGGAAAATGGTATATTAATTAAGACTGGAGAAGCACTTGAAGCTGCACATTTAATTGATACAGTTGTTCTTGATAAGACTGGAACAATAACAATGGGTAAACCACAGGTTACACAGGTAATTCCATATGAAATACCAGATAAAGAGCTGCTTACAATAGCGGCATCACTGGAGAATGTCAGCGAACATCCCCTTGCCGGAGCCATTGTAGAAAAATGCAGAAATGAACATGTGGAATTTAAGCAGGTTACAGATTTTGAAGCTGTATTTGGAATGGGCATTTCAGGCGTTATAGATGGGAAGAAATACTATGCAGGCAATCTTAAGCTGATTGAAAAGGAAGATATTAAAGTTAAAAAAGACATTAAAGCAAAGCTTAATGAATTGTCAGAAGATGGAAATACACCGCTTATTTTTGCAGATAATCAAAGAATAATTGGTATTATAAATGTTGCAGATGTAGTAAAACCAACAAGCGCAGAAGCTGTTTCACAGTTTAAGAAATATGGAATACATGTTATTATGCTTACAGGAGATAATAAAATAACAGCACAGGCAATAAGGAAAAAGGTTGGTATAGATGAGGTTATAGCCGGAGTTCTTCCAACACAGAAAGAAGCAGAGATTACCCGTCTTAAAAATGAAGGCCGAAAGGTTGCCATGATTGGTGATGGTGTAAATGATGCACCGGCTCTTACATCAGCAGATGTAGGAATTGCCATTGGAGCAGGAACAGATATAGCAATAGAAAGTGCAGATGTTGTTCTTGTAAGAAATGATCTGATGGATGCTGTCGGAGTAATAAAATTAAGCAAGGCTGTTATAAGAAATATAAAAGAGAATCTGTTCTGGGCGTTCTTTTATAATTCAATTGGAATACCGCTTGCGGCAGGTGTATTATATCCTTTTTTTGGTATTAAGCTAAATCCTATGTTTGGAGCGGCGGCTATGAGTCTTAGCAGTGTATGTGTTGTATGTAACGCATTAAGGCTTAAGAGATTAAAGCTTAATAAGAATAAAGAAAGTGGTGATTTGCAAAAGATATCAGATGACAAAGTTTCTGATAGAAATGATAATGAACAATATGAAGAAATAACAAATAATCAGAAAGAAATAATAAAAAAAGAAACAACACAAAAGGAGAGTATAGATATGCAGGAAAATACAAAAACAATTAATATAGAAGGAATGATGTGTTCACATTGTACAGGAACAGTGCAGAAAGCATTAGAAAAGACACCGGGAGTAACAGATGTATCTGTAAGTCTTGAAAATAAACAGGCAGTGGTAAATGTTAATGGTGTAAGTGATGATATATTAAGAAAAACAGTTGAAGATGCAGGATATAAGGTAGTTTCCATAAAATAAGAGCTTACGTTTAGTCAGTCATATGCAGACGTTCTGGTATACTGTATCATTGATATCTGGCTTAATAACGAAGCATAGTTTCACAAATCTGTCATACTTCTGTTTGACTGTAAAAAGTTAATGCTTAATAATTAAATAAGGTCTGAAGTCTTGTAATATACACCGGTTACCGGAGTCTTATGTATGTTATCCAGTATATAATTATACCTGTTTAGCATATAAGAATATCGGGATAACCGGTGTTTTTTGATACAGAAAAAATATAATATATAAGTATAAGCCCATAATGTAGTGCATAAACCGGTAATGTAATATATAAGCTGATGATTTAATGTATAAGCCGTAATGTAATATACAGTTTTGTAAATATATGAGTTTATAATAAAATGAAGTTGTGTGAGCAATGTTGAAAGATGTTTTGAATAATCAGACTACTATGCTGGTGATACAATATTAATAATAAATAATATTAATAAAGTTGAAAAAAGTATTGACAAAAGACATATGAAATGCTAATATATAGTCAACAAAAGAAATACAGATAAAAAAACAGACAAAGGAGGTACGGACCATTGGAAATTGTAATTTAAAATAATCAATATGAAGTGGATATATTAATAAATATTATAAAGAATCTTAACAACTATAATAATAGATAATCTTTAAGAGAAAGATAAAGGGTTAGGATATAATAATAAAAGATATTCATATTGAACATAATCCACAAAACAGAAGTTAAGGATGTTAAGATTATGTAAAGAAATAATCAGTAACGAGATATAGCTTATATATATAATATGAAAGTTAATATGAAATATGATTAATTGATTTGAAATATATATTCAGCCATCTTGATGATAAAAGGTATGGACAACCGGATATCAGAAACCTGTAACTTTTGAAAAATAACTGTAAAGCAGTTTTTATAAAATAAATCGGTTAATATTCATTAAGTTAATAATTAATCGTAGAAAGAGAATAAAATTGGATAATTCAGAGTGTTAAACGGCTACCGTATTGTATGATATATAATATGGTAGCCGTTTTTGTGTATGTATATCTGCTTGTTTGACTGTGTCTGTTTTAAAAAGGCTTGTTGTGTATATTTTCGTAAGCCTGCATATAATACCGGTAAGGTGTGAGAAGAGTGGTAAATATAATATGCAGCTAAATATTCACAAAAGGTATATAAATAGGTCTCTTCAAATGCTTTATGATTAAACTATCATATATGTTTTGATGGGAGAAGTATTTGGTTAATGGAGAAGGATGCATATGCCCGATTATTGAACAGAATAATTGAATATAGAAATCAGAATCATATAAGCCAGAAGACTATGGGAGAATATATGGGGATAACCCAGAGTCATTATAATAAGGTCGAAAGTGGCAAAAAGATAGTATCTTATTCTGCATTATTAAATCTTAAAGAGCATAAATTTGATATTGACTATATTGTTACAGGAGTCAGATATAAAGAAAGTATTTTGAATCATTATCTGAGAGGCTGCAGACCACAGGTACAGTCAGATATGCTTGCACATATAATATGGGTAATAAAACAGGGGGTAAGAATAACTAATACAAAGATGCCGGATAAAAAGGTGGATTATAATAATGTAATGGCATTTTTGCAGATGAGAGCCAATGATGTTGCAAAAGAAGAGACAGTATGGAAGAGTGTAAGAAAGCTTGATGGCAGAACGCAAAATGAAATGGCAGAAGAGCTTAATGTCGGAATAAAAAAATATAGAAATATAGAGAATGGAAATGCACAGCCTGATGCACAGATTTTATCGGAATTATATGATAAGCTTGGCTATTTTCCATCAATACTTATGCCCGAATATACGGTTAATTTAAGTTATATTAATGATATCTGGGCAGGATTTGATGAAGAGCTTAAGGGGGAACTTATTAAACATATACGTGACGGCTATGACCTTGTAAATAAAAGATAGAGGGGAAACCCGGCTTATGGGAGGTAATAGCTTAATGCAAAAGAAAATACTTGTATTGGAAAATAAGAAAAATTATATAAGAATATTAAAAGAAATTGAGAAAAATATAACGGATGATGTGGATTTTATATACGCATGCAATGTAAATGAGGGGATAGCGGCAGCTATGCATATGAAAATTGACATATTTATAGCTGATTTTGATATTAGAGCTGTAAATGGTATGACGGGAATTGATTTTATTGAAAATATCAGACATTTCGATAAATACAGATTTACACCTGTAATAGCTTTATCAGAAGCTGAAGATCCTGCTAAATATGTATATGAGAAGCTGCATTGCTATAGTTATATAACTAAGCCTTTGAATGAGGATTATCTTAAAAGTGTAATTTCAGAAGTGCTGTTATTTAATCATGTAACAGTTTCTGAATATGGATTTTTTAAGATAGATGGTGTATTTCATATGATAAAGGCGAAAGATATAGTACATGTTGAATTACACAGCAAAGAGATTATTATTATAACCCCAAAATGTAAATATAATGTTCCATATATTACATGTGATCAGTTTCTGGCTAAATACAAATCAGATGCGTTTATAAGATGCAGTAAAAATGCAATTGTAAATGTTAATTATATACAGTCAGTAGATATGACAAACAGATTTATACAGCTTGTTGATAATTATGGACATATAGGAATAGGTATGGCTTATAAGAAGAATATCCTGGTAAAATAATAATAATAATTATTATTATAATACGATGAAAAACATTAATATATTATAAAATAAATGGTTTGTTATTTTATATAAGTATGTTACAATTATAGTAATATAAAACTATAAAGGGCAGGATGGGAATATATAATGTTAAATATAAACGAATGCGAAAGAATTAATCTAAAAAAGGGGGATATTCTTACTAAGGCAGCGGATAAGGCAGATAAGGTATATCTTATTGTTAATGGTAAGGTATCCTTACGAAACAGCTATATCAGAATGGAACTTGAGAATGGTTCGATTGTAGGAATGGTTGATTTATATTCAAAGGAATGTTTATTTGATTGTATGGCTCTTGCTGATACAGCTGTGTTAGCCTTTAATGTTGATGGTATTGAAGCTATTGATGGAATTAAGAATATGGGGCTTAATTATCAGGAGCTTATAGACAGGTCAATGTTTTATCAGTTCCATCGGATATATGATATTTATAAGGATAACTTTGAAAATTATATTGAACAATTTAAGGAAAAGATCGGTAATAATGACATTGTAATACCTGATAAAAGAGAGTGTGAATATCTAAAAGATGTATCAGAGCTTGGAAAAGGTGTATTTCATGGACTGTTCGATGCACAAAATAGTATAGCTTCATATCATATGTATCTTATAAGCAGGGTAATATCTGATATAAATACATTGATAAATGATATGATTAATGAATTCGGATATTCGGTATTAGGATTTGAAGAGCCTGCAATTGATAAGTTTGAAGACCAGCCGATTGATAAAACAAAACAAGACAGTTTACAGGTAAGTGAATCAGACATGGATTATGAGCTTGTAAAAAATGAGCTTAAGGATTCGCTTGGAAGTATTATTGATTATGCAGATATGGATAAGACAGAGGCAGTCAAGTTTAAAATGATGGTTGAAAGCTTTAGGACTCTTCCTGATAAAAATTCATCTGATAATGCAATAAGACAGATGAGAAAAAGAATTACTGAAGAATTTTATAATATATATGAAAGTGTATTTTTTAAATATAAAAAGGATGAGAATAAGAGCAGACTTATTGAGATGTTCCTTAAATTCGGATATATGGATGAAAGGGAATTTGATGAAAAGACACTTGCCACACTTTATTATTTTGAACCTGATATTAATGGTGGAAAGTATAATGTGTATACGATATATGACTGGCTTACACAGATATATGAGGGAATGAGGGAACCGTCAAAGGATGAATTTGATAGTGACTATAAAGAAAGATTCAGGGAACTAAAAAGAACAAAAAGCTATACAAAGGCAGAAGAGCTTGCTTACTTTAATGATAAAGAGGGAAAAGTAAGATTTGAAATAGATAACCTTTTTAGAAGTACTAATAGAATTACGAGTGGAGAGATATCAGTATTTTATCCTATTCTTACACAGGAGAAGTTTACAAAGGATTTAAAGAGCATGTTCCTTGATAAGAATAAGATTGAACAGGCAATTGATAATGTATTAGATGTTGATTTCTCATTATTCCATCGTGAACAGATGTATTATGATGAGGATAATAAGATTGACAATATCACAATTATGAAACAGGTATTTCCAGATATTATTCTTATGCCTAACGTTGGAAGTAAAGGAATAATGTGGCAGGAGATATCGGAAAAGAAAAGAGATACGCCGGCAAGATTCGTGCTCTCAGAATTCTTTGCAGGTAATCTTGAAACTACGGTAATAGATATTGCAGGAATGTTCAGATGGGAACTTTGCAGAACAATACAGGGAAATTACTGGAATGACTTAAGAGAGCATTCACTTACAGCAGAATATTGCGATTATATGCAGTTCTATAAAAAGAATAAAGATTTATCAGAAGAGATTAAGGATAAGATAAGAACACAGTATAAGAACTGCCGTAATAATACAAGAGAGATGTTTGTAAAGGATTATGAAGCCTGGATTAAGTATGAAGCAAAGGGAGCATTAAGACTTAATAAGGTTACAAGAAGAATTTTATACATATATTGTCCAGCCTCGGTCAAGTATAGGGCTAACCTTGAAAAACAGCCGGCATTTACAGATGCGGCTGCACAATATGAAAGAGACAGACAAAAAAAGATAAAAGAGCTTAAAGGCTTTAATAGTAACGTGACAAAACGTGGAGGAACAATAACAAAAGTACTTGAAGACAATCTTGCTTTCTATGAAGATATGTAATAATCATCTGATTAGTAACAATTGAATATTAAGTTAATGCAATAAGGCTGTTATGGTTAATTTTATATTAATTAAGATTCATATAGAATAATATAGATTCCTTTCTATATATTTTATAATTTTATTATTATAAAAATACTGTAACAGCCTTTTTATGATTTATCATAAAACTTATTGTGATAATGTGTAACTAAAAAATAAACAATCAGTATTATTAACAAATAATATAAACATGCTTTACAAAGAATTTACATTAATTTCATGTATTAGTGATATCAGATTTTACATTTGGCTGTTAATATTTATTCACTGAAAAGAAAAACATAATTATATAGAGAATAAGTATTTATTGGAAATGAGGTAGGTCAGATAATGGATAATGTTATTAATATACCACATTGTACAAATTCATTGGAAAGCGAAGGTATAGCTGATATGGCAAACGAAACGGTTAATAGTTTACAGGATAAGATGAAGTTTCATATTAATAATCTTAATCTGTATTACGGAGATTTTCATGCACTTAAGGGAATTAATATGGAAATTCCTGAAAAAAAGATTACTGCATTTATTGGACCCAGCGGTTGTGGCAAATCAACTTTTTTAAAATCATTAAACAGAATGAATGATCTGGTCGAAAATTGTCATATAACAGGTGACGTGTTACTTGGAAATGAAGATATATATGGGAATATGGATGTTAATCTTTTAAGAAAAAGAGTCGGAATGGTATTCCAGACACCTAATCCATTTCCTATGAGCATATATGATAACATCGCATATGGTCCAAGGACGCATGGTATTAAAAGCAAAGGAAAGCTTGATGCAATTGTTGAAAAATCATTAAAACAGGCTGCAATATGGGAAGAGGTAAAGGACAGGCTTAAAAAATCAGCACTCGGACTTTCCGGAGGACAGCAGCAAAGATTATGTATTGCCAGAGCACTTGCGGTTGAACCGGAGGTTATTCTTATGGATGAACCTACATCGGCACTTGATCCTATATCTACATCAAGAATTGAGGATCTTGCCATTGAATTAAAGAAAGATTATACAATAATAATGGTAACGCACAATATGCAGCAGGCAACACGTATCTCGGATAAGACAGCATTTTTTCTTTTAGGTGATATGGTGGAATATTCTGATACAGAAAAACTGTTTTCAGTACCACAGGATAAGAGGACAGAAGATTATATAACAGGAAGATTTGGTTAAAAAATGTTTAAAATAAAGATGGAGAGTAGTAATGAGAAACAGATTTGACAGACAGCTTGAAGAGTTAAATGACGAATTAATTGAAATGGGTACAATGATTGAAAAGGCCATTGAGACAGCAGCGAAGGCACTTATAAGTCAGGACAGTGAGCTTGCTAAAACAGTAATAGAAGGTGATGAACAGGTTGACAGACAGGAAAGAATAATTGAGAATCTCTGCCTTAAATTGTTATTACAACAGCAGCCTGTAGCAAAGGATTTAAGGCTTATATCATCAGCCTTAAAGATGATAACAGACATGGAAAGAATAGGGGATCAGGCGGCAGATATATCAGAGCTTACAATTATGTTATCAGAGGCAAAGTATATAAAGAAGCTTGAACATATCCAGCAGATGGCTAAAGAGACGATGGTAATGCTGATTGAAAGCATTGATGCATTTGTAAATAAAGATATGCTTAAAGCACAAAGCGTAATTGATGCGGATGATAAGGTCGATGAATTATTTGCAGAGGTAAAAAAAGAGCTGATAAAGATGATACATGAGGATATTAATTGTGGAGAACAGGCAAGCGACCTTTTAATGATTGCGAAGTACTTTGAAAGAATAGGAGACCACACAACAAATATTGCTGAATGGGTTATCTTTTCAATTACAGGAGAACATAAATAGAATGTATATGCATATTTATATCATTTTATAATTTTACATAGATTTTACATAAGCTTGACATAAATTTCATATCACTGCTTTATACTTTACAAAGTAAAAATTAAAATGCTTTGCAGGTATTAAAGGAGAATATGTATGGATATTTTTGGGATACTTACGATGATAGGTGGTCTTGCACTTTTCCTATATGGTATGGATATCATGGGAGAAGGGCTTTCAAAGGCATCAGGGGGCAAGCTTGAAAGAATATTAGAAAAGCTTACTTCTAATCCTATAAAAGCTGTATTACTTGGTGCAGGAGTTACTGCCGTAATCCAGTCTTCATCAGCGACAACAGTAATGGTTGTAGGTTTTGTTAATTCAGGCATAATGAAGCTTAGTCAGGCAGTCGGTATTATTATGGGTGCCAATATAGGAACTACGGCAACATCATGGCTTCTTAGCCTTACGGGAATACAAAGCGGTAATGTATTTGTCAGGCTTTTAAACCCATCTTCTTTTTCACCGGTGCTTGCAGTTATCGGTGTAATATTTATAATGTTTTCAAAGCGTGAGAAGTTACATGATATTGGAAAGATTATGGTTGGTTTTGCAATACTTATGACTGGTATGTCAACAATGAGTGATGCAGTTAAACCGCTTGCACAGGTTAAAGAATTTACAAATATCCTTACGATGTTTTCTAATCCTGTCCTTGGTATGCTTGCGGGTGCAGTGCTTACGGCTGTTATACAGAGTTCATCGGCTTCTGTAGGTATATTGCAGGCACTTTGTGCAACAGGTTCAATAACATATGCAACAGCACTTCCTGTTATTATGGGACAGAATATTGGAACTTGTGTAACGGCATTATTATCAGGTATAGGAGCAAGCAGGAATGCTAAAAGAGCAGCTTTGGTTCATCTGTATTTTAATATAATTGGAACGGCATTATTTATGTGTGTATTCTATACAATCAATGTGTTTAATCCGTTTGCATTTTTATTGGAAGGAGCTAATCCTGCAGGAATTGCGGTAATACACAGTATATTTAACATAACAGCTACAATTGTATTGCTTCCATTCAGCAAAGGTCTTGAAAAGCTTGCTTATCTTACTGTAAAAGAGGATGATAGTGAAAAACAGATAGAAGCAGATAATGAATTTGCATTACTTGACGAAAGATTTCTTGATAAGCCGTCTCTTGCATTACAGCACAGCTTTAAAGCGACTAAGAATATGGCAGATATATCTAAAAAATGTCTGTTTACATCCTTTGAGCTTCTTGATAAATATGATGAAGAAAAGGTTCAGTTAGTAAGTAATCTTGAGGATAAGGTAGATAAATATGAGGATATATTAGGAACTTATCTGTTAAAGATCAGCAGTAAGAATCTGTCAGAAAAAGATTCGGAGGATTTGACAATGCTTCTTCATACTATTGGAAATTTTGAAAGAATATCAGACCATGCTTGTAATATCACACAGGCTGCAAGACAGATGTATGAAAAGAAACTTGAATTTTCAGACAAAGCAAAAGAAGAGCTTGATGTGTTCAGGGCAGCACTTACAGATATAGTAGATATTGCTTTTGAATGTTTTACAAAAAAAGATGATAATCTCGCTAAAAATGTTGAGCCGCTTGAAGAGGTAATAGATGATCTTAATATGGAACTTAAGGCAAGGCATGTAAGAAGATTAAGAGAAGGAAGATGTACACTTGATTTAGGTTTTGTATTATCAGATATTACGACTAATTTTGAAAGAGTTGCAGATCATTGCTCTAATATTGCTGTATGTCTTATACAGATTAAGAATGACGGTTTTGATACACATGGATATATGGATACTGTTAAAAGAGAGGATAATGAGCAGTTTAAAAGTAAGTTCTCAATGTATAAAAAACAGTTTAAGCTTCCAGAGAGCAGAAGCTGTTAAGATGGTGTACAATACAAATGTTTAGGCAGTCAGAATTAAATATAATCCGATAAGGAATATATTAAGATGATAGTTATATATTTAAACAGTGATTATATAAAGTTATATTATAGAAGGGAATGTCAATATGGCACTTATATATGTAGTAGAGGATGATAAAAATATTAGTGAGATAGAGAGTTTTGCACTTAAAAATGCCGGACATCAGATTGTAGAGTGTTCATGTGCCAAAGAGTTTCATAAGCAGGTTCAGGACAGACTTCCTGATTTAATTTTACTTGATATAATGCTTCCTGATGAGGATGGACTTACTATACTTGCCAAATTAAGAATGGTTCCTGAAACAAAAAGAATCCCTGTAATAATGGTAACGGCAAAAACAACGGAGATTGATAAGGTAAAGGGGCTTGATATGGGAGCTGATGATTATCTTACGAAGCCTTTTGGTGTAATGGAGCTTATATCAAGAGTTAAGGCGCTTCTTAGAAGAGCCGGAGGAATGGAAGAGGAGAGATTCTTACATGTAGGCTGTTTGTTTATTGATGATGAAAAACATTTGGCATATGTAGAAGATTCTCCTGTGGAGCTTACATATAAGGAATATGAATTGTTAAAATATCTTACGATTAATCAGGGAATAGTTTTATCAAGGGATAACATTATGGAGAAAATATGGAGCTCTGATTATGAGGGTGAGTCAAGAACCCTTGATGTACATATAAAGACATTACGTCAGAAGCTAAAGAAAGCAGGAGCGTATATAAAAACGGTAAGAAATGTAGGATATTTCCTTGATAGTGATAATGCGGATTAGTGTAAATAAATGAGGATTTATATGAAAAAAAAGATTAATATACAATTTATTATTATAACTATTGTTGCGATTATTACAACTGTATCCTTATCCACATTTGTATTTTATAAGCTGTTCAAAAAAGAAGTGATGGAGAGCATAAAGACCAACTGCGAGCTTATAATTGATTCTGATTCAGAGCATATTATAAGTCAACCTGATAATATAAGGGAAAATGCTTTTGGAGATTGTATTAATGAATTAAGAATTACACTTATTGCTGCTGATGGAACTGCTGTGTATGACTCGGATGTTGCTACGTCAGCTATGGAAAATCATAAGGAGCGTCCGGAGGTAATTGCTGCAATTAATAATGGATATGGTGAGGCTGTAAGGAAGTCACATACAATAGATAAAAATTCATTTTATTATGCAAAAAGACTTGATAATGGATATGTATTAAGGGTGTCTAAAGAGGCAGGAAGCATTACAAGTGTGTTTTTAAGTGTAATTCCGATAATAGGATTTATATGTATAATATTATTTATAATCTGCATTATGTTATCTCATTTCCTTACAAAAAGTATTATACAGCCTATTGAAGATATGGCAGACAATCTTGATTCATCGGAAAATATTAATGTATATAAGGAGCTTAATCCTTTTGTTGATACAATAAGAAAGCAGCATGCAGATATAATGAGGAATGCCAATATGAGACAGGAATTTACTGCAAATGTATCGCATGAATTAAAGACTCCTCTTACATCAATATCAGGTTATTCAGAGCTGATTGAAAGCGGAATGGCAACTAATGATGATGTTATAAGATTTGCATCAGAGATTCATAAGAATTCAAAAAGACTTCTTACGCTTATTAATGACATATTAAGATTGTCGCAGTTAGACGAGGCGACAGGTGATGATGTATTTGAAAAAATAAATATATATGATATTGCACAAAGCAGTGTTGAAATGCTTCAGATGACGGCTGATAAAAACAATGTAAGTATAACAGTATCCGGCTCTACACAGTATATTTATGCTAACAGGCAGATGATGGATGAGCTTATATATAATCTTTGTGATAATGCGATAAGATATAATAATCCCGGAGGAAGTGTACATGTATCGGTAACTAAGGATAATTCAGATGTAATAGTTGAAGTTAAAGATAATGGTATAGGCATATCAAAAGAAAATCAGCAAAGAATATTTGAAAGATTCTACAGGGTTGATAAAAGCAGGTCAAAACAGACAGGAGGAACCGGTCTTGGACTTGCAATTGTAAAGCATATTGTTGCAAGACACGAAAATGCAAGGCTTGAGCTTGAAAGTGAAGAGGAAAAAGGTACTACAATTCGTGTTATTTTTAAGACAGATAATATGTAAATAATTAAATATAATATAAAGACTGTTGTAATAATGAAATCAGTGTATGAAAATGGCATTTACAGATATAAATGCTATGACTGAAAATATTTTTTATTGCGGCAGTCCCTTTTTATATGTTATATTAAAGAGTGAGATTATATAGTGTGAAAATAATGCCTACGGAAAGGAACTTATTATATATATAAGCTTTTGGAGGAGAAAAGTTAAAATCAGAGGTGAGATATGAATATTATATTTAAGATATTTAAAAAGGATATAAAAAATCTAATGCGTAATATCCTTGCACTTATTATAGCTATAGGTCTGTGTATAATACCATCCTTATATGCCTGGTTTAATATTTATTCCAACTGGGATCCATATGCTAATACATCATCTTTAAAGATTGCAGTTGCAACATGTGACACCGGTTATACAGGAACGGATAACAGTAATGTCAATATGGGAGATAAGATTATTGACCAGTTACATGATAATAAGAATATGGGCTGGCTGTTTTGTAACAGTAAGGATGAGGCACTTGATGGAGTATATAGTGGAGAATATTATGCAGCCATTATAATAGGAGAAGATTTTAGTAAGAGCCTTTATGATTTCCTTGAAAACGGACTTAATCATCCTCAGGTTACATATTATGAGAATAGTAAAAAGAATGCAGTTGCATCTAAGATAACAGATACGGCAAGGTCTACATTACAGCAGAGTATTAATACTGAATTTATTAATGTGGTAGCACAGACAGCAATAGAAAATCTAAACAGGCTGTCAGAATTAAATGAAGGAAAGCTTACGGATATAACAGATAAGATAACATCAGTAAAGCATAATCTGTTAAGCTATTCAGATGTTATTGATGCATTTACAGAATGTAATGCCAAGTTATCGGAGGATATTCTTAAGATAAAAGATACTCTTCCGCAGGCACAAAATGCCGTTGATACCACTATTAATTCAGCTAATGTTACCCAGTCTACAGTATCAGAAACTGTTACCCAGCTTACGGCACAGATGGGAACAGTACTTGATGTTATTAATCTTAAGGCACAGAGTATGAATGAGCATATAGGTAATGCATCAGAGAGCGCCATTGATGATACTAAAGCAGCTTCTGAGGAGCTTGCAGCAGCGGCAGATGATATAGTTGATATGATGGAGCAGAATCAGAATATACAGGATATAATAGACAGGCTTTCTCTTCTTGACGGACTTAATCTTAGCATAATAGACAGAATAAAGAATAATCTTACGTCTATTGAGCTGGTTGAAAAGCTTGCAAAAAGCCTGATAGAAAGATCGTCAGATATGATAAAGGATACACCTGTGTTAATACAGGCAAAGTATGATTTATTAAAACCGATACTTGATGAATGTACACAGAAAGTTACAGATATCAATGATACATTCAAAAATGTAATCAGTGAAAATATACGTCAGTTAGAGTCATCAATGACAAAGTCAGTGTCGGATATTACAACACAGCTTAGTCAGGCAGGAAGCAGTCTTTCAGGACTTGAGCAGCTTCTTATAGGAACTAATGATATTGTACTTACTGCCAATACATCGCTTAGTGACACTAAAAATGTCATAATTAATATGAGTGATAAGATAAGCACTGTAACAGACAGGCTGTCGAAGATAAGTGACGGCGATGCATATAAGGCTGTTACCGGACTTCTTGGTGCAGATGCATCTTCATATGCACAATTTTTTGCAGAACCGGTTGAGATATCACAGATTAATGTATATAATGCGGTTAATTATGGTACTGCCGTAACACCATTTTATACCACACTTGCATTATGGGTAGGTGCCTTAATTCTTGTTGCCCTTGTAAAGGTTCATGTTGATTACAAATCAGCCTTTGTAAAGAAAGCTACTCATGCACAGCTGTATTTTGGAAGATTTTTATTGTTTTTTGTGATGGGACAGCTTCAGTCGGCAATAGTCGTATTTGGAGATTTATATCTTCTTCATATAGAATGTGATAATCCTAAGCTGTTCTTTATAACAGCGGCAATTACAAGTTTTGTATTTACGTTATTTATATATACTCTTGTAATATCATTTGGTGATGTTGGAAAGGCTATTGCGGTAGTCATGGTGGTTATACAGATAGCAGGTTCAAGTGGAACATATCCTATAGAACTGCTTCCTTCTTTCTTTAAAAATGTATATCTGTATTTCCCATTTCCATATGCTATTAATGCAATGCGTGAGGCTGTAAGCGGAGTATATGGCTGGGATTATTTTACATATATATCAAGACTTTTAATATTTATGCTTGCTGCACTTGTAATCGGACTTGTAATAAGAATACCGTTTATGGGACTTAATCATTTTATGGAAAAGAGAATGAAGGATACACAGATGATGTAATATGTGTATTTAAAATGGAGTGTTTATGAGTAACGAAGAGAAGAATGAAAATATTAATATAGATGTTGATGAAATTATCAAACAGATAACTGATTTTAGTGAAAAGCTTCATATGAAAAACAGGCAGCGGATTAAAAATGGAATAATATGTATACTTGTTATTCCGCTTATATTTCTTATTGTTTTATTTGCAGCTGACAGTTCTAAGGTGGTATATCTGTTATTGTGGGTGATTTCATTATTTATAATAGCAATATATCTTATTACCGTTGCATATATAGATTATACCATGCAGGAAAAATTAAAAAATCTCGGACTTAAGATTAAAAATGGTAATACGGCATTAATAGGTGATGAGCTTGAGGGTATAATAGATGCCGTAAAAAACAGACGTCCTATTTTTATGGATAATGATGATGAGGACGAAGACGATGATGATGAGAACTAAGATAGTGATGAATATTTCATGGGCTGATTATAAAAAAATAATTGATAAAGAATGGAGATTAGTGTGAAAAATATACTGCGTGTATTTCTTTCGGATTTAAAAAGAATAAGTACAAATGTGATTGCAATTGTGGTAATTATAGGACTTACGGTTATTCCGTCACTATATGCCTGGTTTAATATTTTATCTAACTGGGATCCATATGGAGAAGAATCTACATCTAAGATAAAAGTGGCTGTTGTAAGTGATGACAATGGAACAGCAATTGATGGAATAGAAGTTAATATAGGCAACAAGATTATTGAAGCACTGAAGGCTAATAATACAATAGGCTGGGTATTTGATGAGAATAGTGCAGATGCTGTTGAAAATGTAAGGAGTGGAGAATATTATGCGGCATTAGTTATACCCTCTCAGTTTTCATCAGATTTAGTAAGCTTCCTTAGTGATACGGTAACTCATCCACAGATACAGTATTACTGCAACCAGAAAAAGAATGCCATAGCACCTAAGATAACAGATAAAGCAAAGACTGCGGTAAAGGAACAGGTCAATGAGACATTTATAAGTACTATTGCAAGCTCACTTGTAAGTGCAACAGATACCGTTGCACAGTCAGATAAGCTTAAACAGGCTGGAATAGATGGTAAGGGTTCATTAGTAGACCTTATAAAAAATAAGCTTATTGATGCCAATGAAGAACTGTCGTCCTATAATATTCTTCTTACATCTTTAATATCAATAACTGACATGTCAGCAAGCCTTAGCGGACAGTCAGCAGCTACTGCCGGTCAGTTAGGTGATGTTATTGACAGACAAAGAATAGATATAGCAGCGGTTCAAAAGCTGATACAGGCCAATAAGCTGTCTTCACTTGAAGAACTGTCAGGTGTTTTATCAGAAAATATGGCAGCAATACAGGAGGTTATGTCGTCTGTAGCGTCAATATCTGCGGATATGAATGGAAGTGTAGATGATTTTAATAAGGCACTTGCAGACGGAAATATTAATCTTAATGAAACCAAAGATATGCTTGCAGAGGTTCAGGATAAGCTTAGCAGCACTATAGACAGCCTTAATGGCTTTTCTGAAAGTGACAGTTATGGACTTATGTCTAAGCTGCTTGATACGGATGCAGAAACTCTTGGCAGTTTTATAGCTTCACCGGTATTAATTGAGACTGAGAAGATATATGAAGTAGCAGAGTATGGTTCAGCAGCATCACCCTTTTATACAGTGCTTTCAATATGGGTTGGTGGACTTATCATGGTAGCTATTATTCATGCACATGTAAAAAGTGTACATATAGATGCAGCTGATTTAAGACCTTATCAGAAGTTTTTTGGAAGATATATTATATTTTTTGTAGTTGGACAGTTACAGACACTTTTAATAGTACTTGGTAATATTTTCTATGTACAGATACAGTGTATACATCCGGTTATGATGTGGCTGGCATGTTCAGTTACCAGTATGGTATTTACATTCTTTATGTATTCACTTACAGTTGCATTTGGAAATATAGGTGAAGCACTTGCAATTGTAATTATGGTAATACAGGTTGCGGGAAGTGGTGGAACATTCCCAATAGAGGTACTGCCAAAGGTATATCAGATGATTTATAAATATATGCCATTCCCATATGCGATGGATGCAATAAGAGAGACTGTTGCAGGAATGTATGGCAATTATTACTGGAGGTGTCTTGGATGTCTTTGCATTTATATTGTTATTTCAGTTATCATTGGACTTATATTAAGGATTCCATTTGAAAAGATGAATGAGATGATTGAAAAGAGCAAAGAAAAGTCCGGTGTTATGTTATAAAAAGATATTTTATTATAGCAGATACAATCTGACAGGCATAAGATTAATTTACATATACAATATTTTGACATATGTCTTATTAAAAATGAGGTTAGGTATATGAAGAAACGGTTATATATTTTTTTGACAGGTATAATATTATTTATAACGGCTGTTTGTGCTAACATAAGTCAGATTAAGGCTGATGTGCATATAAAAGATAAAAGAGTATTGTTTTTAAGCTCATATTCATATGACTGGGAGAGTATACCAAAGCAGCTTCAGGGAATTGAAAAGACTTTAAGTGATAGATGTACTATAAAATATGTCTTTATGGATAATAAAAATATTCCATATGAGGATTCTAAAGATTATATATACGACCAGATAGAAACTGATATAGATTTATATGGAAATTATGATGTGGTTATTGCCGGTGATGATACGGCTGTGGATTTTATAGAGGAATATAGAAATGTATTATTTGACAATATTCCAGTAGTATATGAAGGCGTTAATAATGTAGAACGGGCTAAGAAACTGTCACAAGATCCATTAATTACAGGAGTGGTTGAGACATTTCCTGTTAAAGAAACGATTAATCTTGCAAGAGAAATTTTTCCACGGGCAGATAAGATTGTTGCTATTACTGATGATAATGCATCCGGAAATGGCTCATTAGAGCAGTTTTATGATACAAAGGAAGATTTTGAGGAGCTTGAGTACAGTCATATATATACATCTTTATATACAAGGAATGAACTTATTGATATAATTAAGCAGTTCGATAATAAAACAATAGTATTATTTCTGCTTATGAACAAAGATAAAGATGGTAATGTATACAGTAATTACGAGGCAACTAAGCTGATATCCGATAATAGCCATGTACCTGTATTTAAAACTGATGAGCTTGGCATTGGAGACGGATTTCTTGGTGGTGTTGTAATATCTTATGAAGATATGGCGTCGGATGCTGCTGATATGGCACTTAGCATAATCAACGGACAAAAGCCGGAAAGAATAAGTTATAAGACAACATCACAATATACTCTTCTTGATAAAAATATATTAAAAAAATATAAAATAGATAAAAATGTACTTAAATCTGATAATATCAGATATATTAACCAGCAGGATTCATTCATGAAAGTTCATAAGAATGTAATTATACCATCAGTGGCAATTGTTATAATTCTTGTAATATGGATTATAAGTCTTTTATATATAAGCAGGCGTAGAGCCATATATATGAAAGAGCTGCAGGAAAAAGACATAATGATGGATAACATTGCAAATAATGTTCCGGGAGGTATTGCTATATTTAAGATACCAAAGGACATTGGAAATAGTATTATTGCAAAAGAAATCAATAAAAATTCTGCAGTTTCAGATAGTGTAAAAAATATTGTAAAAGGTGTAACAGATAATATAAGCACTCTTATTGAAGTAATGTATTATAATGATGGTATTCCACGTTTAACAGAAAGAGACAGGGATGAATTTGGCGATTATATTAAGAAAAATACATTAAGGGCAACTGTATACAAGGAAGATATTCCAAGAGTTGAAAATGAACTTGCACATAAGGTGGCTGTTGGAGCACCTATTAATATAACTTACAGGGTGTTAAGAAAAAGCGGAAGATTTTTATGGGTACGTCTGTCTGCGGTAAAGTTACGGGAAGAGGATAATTGTAATGTATATTCTGCCGTATATACGAGATTATCAGAGGAAGAAGAGGTATTCAGAAGCGTAAGTGAAGATGCATCGATTGGTGTATATATGTGTGAGAAGAATATATATAATCTTATATATGCCAATAAAGAAGTGCGTAACAATATAGCAGGTTCACAGAACTATAAAGATACTAAATGCTATGAATATATAATGCATAGGGATTCACCTTGTAAGGATTGCATACAAAAATATATGAAAGAGGGAAAAGCTGAATATAGTGAATTCCGTGATACCCGTACAGGAAGGATATATTTTGTAAAAGAAAAGCTTATAAAATGCAATGACAGGGATGTTATGATTAAATATCTGTCCGATGAGACAGACAGATATAGGGCAATAAAGGAAGCGGAACAGTTAAGAGTTGCTAAAGCTTCAAATGAAGCTAAAGACAGTTTCCTCGCCAGAATGAGCCATGATCTTAGAACGCCGCTTAATGCCATTGTTGGATTTTCAGAAGAAAATCTTGTAAATGGATCAACTGAGCAGGAAAAGAATGAATATTTTGAAAGAATACATTCATCAAGTAAGTATCTGTTATCACTTATTAATGATATTCTGGATATGTCTAAAGTAAACAGTGGAAAATTCACTTTGCAGGAGATTCCTATGAGAATTACAGACAGTATTAATGATATTAATAATATAATAAGCCCTCTTGCACAAAAAAGAAAAATTAATTATAAAGTAATAACGACAGGACTTAAACACGATAATATACTGGCAGATAAGATGAGATTTGAACAGATTTTTATTAATCTGTTAAATAATGCTGTAAAATTCACGCAGCCTCTGGGAAATGTCACATTTAAGATATCTAATGAATATGTTGATAATGACAGGAATGATAATAAAAATACCGGCATAAAAAAGGGTAAAATGGCAAAGAAAGGCCGTCAGATCAGATGTACATTTGTTGTCAGAGACGATGGAAAAGGAATGAGTAAGGAATATCTTCCACATTTGTTTGAACCGTTTGTACAAAGTAAAGATCAGTATAATCAGACGGAAGGAACAGGACTTGGACTTAGCATTGTAAAAGGCATTATTGATGAGATGAAAGGTAAAATATCAGTTAAGAGCCAGCTGGGATTTGGTACCGAGTTTACGGTTGAACTTATTCTTAGTGAGTCAGAAAGTATTAGTTCTAATGTTAAAAATGCATGGAACGGTTCCGGTAATATATATGATAATACAATATTAAAAGATAGAAATATTCTTTTATGTGAAGATAATGAGATGAACAGACAGATTGCAGGAAAGATTCTTGAAAAAATGGGTATCAATATAACATTTGCAGTCAATGGTAAAGATGGTGTTGAGAAATTTGCACAGTCTGAGGATGGATTTTTCGATCTTGTATTTATGGATATAATGATGCCTGTTATGGACGGTTTAAGTGCTGCAAAGAATATAAGAGCAATGAAAAGAGATGATTCAATGCGTATTCCTATCATTGCAATGACGGCTAATGCATATGATGAAGATATAACAAAATCCGAGCAGGCAGGAATGAATTATCACCTTGCAAAACCGATTGATTCACAACTGATGTGTCAGAAGATGATTGAATATATAAGAATATACAGAAATATATAGAAAAGTATATTATAATTGTAGTTTGATATTGTAATATGTATACAGCAAGACTGGTTATAGGTTTATCCTATAACCAGTTATTTTTTAAAACTATAGTTAAACTTCTGTATTCCTATTGACAAAGTAGGATATCTCGTGTAATATAATGGCTGTACCGGACAAAACGTATATCCGGCAATAATCAAGGAGGCGAATATAATGAAGATTAAAGACAGAATTTGTTTAGTTAATGACAGATGCATAAGTATTCAGGAGAGACGCCGAATGTGTTGCTGCTAATAATATGCAGTTAATGGATGTGGATTGTAAATATAAAAAAATTATATTAGTAAATGTGATTTTATTAATTTGTAAAATTAATTTTTATGGAATTAATTTTTGTATGATAAAATTTTAGGATGAATATTTATAAGATAAATTTCAAATAAAAAGGAGATAATAATTATGAGTAAGAAGAATATCAAGGATAGAAATTTAAAGTTTGAAACATTACAGTTACATGTAGGACAGGAAACAGCAGATCCTGTTACAGATGCAAGAGCAGTTCCGATTTACCAGTCATCATCATTTGTATTCCATAATTCACAGCATGCTGCTGACAGATTTGCACTTAAGGATGCAGGTAATATCTATGGAAGACTTACTAATCCTACAGAGGATGTATTTGAAAGAAGAATTGCAGCCTTAGAGGGCGGTGTTGCAGCACTTGCAGTTGCATCTGGTGCAGCCGCAGTATCTTATACAATACAGAATCTTGCATTAAGCGGAGACCATATCGTAGCAGCTAAGAATATCTATGGTGGAACATATAATTTACTTGCACATACACTTGTAGATTATGGTGTAACTACAACATTTGTTGACCCACTTAATCCTGATAATTTTGAAAAGGCTATACAGGATAATACTAAGGCACTCTATATAGAAACACTTGGTAATCCTAATTCAGAAGTTGTTGATATTGAAGCAATTGCTAAGATTGCACATGCACATAATATTCCGCTTGTAATTGATAATACATTTGGTACACCATACCTTATAAGACCAATTGAACATGGAGCAGATATAGTAGTACATTCTGCAACAAAGTTTATAGGTGGACATGGTACAACAATTGGTGGTGTAATTGTTGATGGTGGTAATTTTGACTGGAAGGCTTCAGGAAAGTTCCCACAGCTTACAGAGCCAAATCCAAGCTATCATGGAATCAGTTTTGCAGATGCAGCAGGTCCGGCAGCATTTGTTACAAGAATACGAGCTATTCTTTTAAGAGATACAGGTGCTACATTAAGCCCAATCCATTCATTTATTTTCTTACAGGGACTTGAAACTCTTTCACTTCGAGTTGAAAGACATGTTGAGAATGCATTAAAGGTAGTAGATTATCTTTCAAAGCAGCCATTAGTTGAAAAGGTTAATCATCCATCACTTTCAACTGATCCGGAACAGAAGAGATTATATAATGAATACTTCCCTAACGGTGGTGGTTCAATATTTACATTTGAAATCAAGGGTGATGCAAAGACAGCACAGAAGTTTATTGATAATCTTGAATTATTCTCACTTCTTGCAAATGTAGCAGATGTTAAGTCACTTGTAATACATCCTGCATCAACTACTCATGCAGAATTAAATGAAGCAGAGCTTGCAGATCAGGGAATCAAGCCTAATACAATAAGACTTTCAATTGGTACAGAAAATATTGATGATATTATTGAAGACTTAGATGAAGCCTTTAAGGCAATTGCAGAATAAAACATATCTGTATAAATGATGGAAAGGCAGGGCGTAAGTATGTCAAAGATATATGGTTCAGTAGCAGAATTAATTGGTAATACTCCGTTAGTAGAATTAAAGCATATAGAGAAAAAATATAAACTTGAAGCGACAATTTTAGCAAAGCTTGAATATCTTAATCCGGCAGGAAGTGTTAAGGACAGAATTGCTAAAGAGATGATAGAAGATGCCGAAAGCAAGGGATTATTAAAGGCAGGCTCAACAATAATTGAACCGACATCAGGTAATACAGGTATTGGTCTTGCAGCTATTGCAGCAGCTAAGGGATACAGACTTATTATTGTTCTTCCTGAGACTATGAGTGTTGAAAGACGTAATATTATTAAGGCATATGGAGCAGAAATAGTTCTTACAGAGGGTTCAAAGGGTATGCCTGGGGCTATTGCAAAGGCTGAAGAGCTTGCAAAGGAAATCCCTGACAGCTTTATTGCAGGACAGTTTGTCAATCCGGCTAATCCGGCAGCACATAGAAAAACTACAGGACCTGAAATCTGGAATGATACAGATGGTAAGGTGGATGCATTTGTGGCCGGTGTTGGAACAGGCGGAACTGTTACAGGTGTTGGTGAATATTTAAAAGAAAAGAATCCTGATATTAATATATATGCAGTTGAACCAGAAACATCACCGGTTCTTTCAGAAGGAAAGTCAGGTGCTCATAAGATTCAGGGAATCGGAGCAGGATTTGTTCCTGACATATTAAATACTAAGATATATGATGAAGTTATAAAAGTTTCCAATGAAGATGCATTTGCATTAGGTAAGGAGATTGCAAGAACAGAAGGTGTTCAGGTTGGTATTTCGTCAGGAGCAGCTCTCTTTGCAGCGATTGAATGGGCTAAGAAGCCTGAAAATAAAGGAAAGACAATAGTAGCACTTCTTCCTGACAGTGGAGACAGATATTATTCAACAGCTCTCTTTACGGAGTAAAGATTTTACGGAGTAAAGATTTTACGGAGTAAAGATTTTACGGAGTGGAAATGCTATCTGATAAGTCAAAAATTGAATTTATAAAATAAAAACAATATTATTAAAATGATAATTATATAGTTGATTATATTTTAAGATACTTGTGTCTGTGTATACAGATACAGGTATCTTTTTATGTTTAGTTTTCTTGCACATTTTCTTACAACAGAGACAGCAGCATTATATAATTATGGTGCGGTAAACAGTCTTCCGGAACCGTGGAATTCCTATACAAGAACAGAAAATAGAAATGAAAATGTAGGCTCATCAGCAGAGGCAGCATTTGATATAGTAGTATGTACGGGTTTTGGCGACAGTAAGAGTACGGATGATGATATCAGTGTTATTAAGTTTGGTGATGGCGATGATATGAATTATGATATAAGGTAATATTTACGTTTACAATTAAAGATGGTAAAATGATTCCATAAATATAGGGAATCAGGTGGAGATTGCATTGATGTGTAATTGACTGGTATATTTGAATATAAAAATATACCGGTACCTGTACATATTAAAGCAGTCTCCATTTTTTATGCAGAATGGAGAATATAATGAGTAAATATATAATGGCATTAGATCAGGGAACGACAAGTTCAAGATGTATTTTATTTGATAAACAGGGGGATATATGCAGTATTTCACAAAAAGAGTATGACCAGATATATCCAAGACCCGGATGGGTAGAACACAATCCAATGCAGATATGGTCATCACAGTTTTCAGTTGCAGTCGAAGCAATGGCAATGATTGATGCTGCAGCGGCTGATATATCAGCAATAGGAATAACCAATCAGAGGGAAACAACAATAATATGGGATAAATACACCGGAAAACCAGTATATAATGCAATTGTATGGCAGTGCAGAAGAACGGCGGAAATAGTTGAACAGATAAAAAAAGATGGTTATGAAGAACTTATAACCGAAAAGACAGGACTTATCCCAGATGCGTATTTTAGTGCAACCAAGATAAAATGGATTCTTGATAATGTTGAAGGTGTAAGGAAACGTGCCGAAAGAGGAGAATTATTATTTGGAACTGTTGATACATGGCTAATATGGAATCTTACAAAGGGAAAGGTTCATGTAACAGATTATACCAATGCTTCAAGAACCATGCTTTTTAATATTAATACATTTGAATGGGATGATGAGCTTTTAAAATATTTTGATATTCCACGTTCACTTCTTCCAGATGTAAAACCATCAAGCTGTATATATGGACTTACTGAGGTTTCACTTTTTGGTGAAGAGATACCTATTGCAGGGGCAGCCGGAGATCAGCAGTGTGCACTTTTTGGACAGGGCTGCTTTAACAGTGGTGACGTAAAGAATACATATGGAACAGGCTGTTTTCTGCTTATGAATACAGGAGATAAGATGATACACTCGTCAAATGGACTTATTACAACTATTGGTGCCGGAAGTACCGATGACAGACATGAATATGTACTTGAAGGAAGTGTATTTGTAGGAGGAGCTGTAATACAGTGGATAAGAGATGAACTTCGTATGATAAGGGATTCAAAACAGTCAGAGGATTATGCAAAGAGAGTTAATGATACAGAAGGAATGTATATAGTTCCGGCATTTTCAGGGTTAGGAGCGCCTTACTGGAATCCTTATGCAAGAGGTATGATGGTTGGAATTACAAGAGGAACAAGTAAGGAACATTTTATAAGGGCATGTCTTGAAGCAATAAGTTACCAGTCATACGATGTGATTAAGGCAATGCAGGAGGATGCAGGGATTAAGCTTACAACTCTTAAAGTCGATGGTGGTGCAAGTGCAAATGATTTTCTTATGCAGTTTCAGGCAGATATTACAGGAGAATCAGTCATAAGACCGGAGTGTATTGAAACAACAGCACTCGGTGCAGCCTATCTTGCAGGACTTGCAACCGGATACTGGAAAGATAAAGAAGAAATCAGTGCAAACTGGAAGCTTGGTAAAGAATTCATTCCTGTGATGGATGAGGAAAAGAGAATAAAAAGGCTTAGAGGCTGGAAACGGGCAGTAAAATGTGCATTGATGTGGAGTGAGGGTAATTAAATTATTGATGGCAGAAGAAAAATTGCCTGAGGAATGGAGATTAGTATGAGATTTATACACTTGTCAGACCTTCATATAGGTAAGAGGGTTAATGATTTTCCTATGTATGAGGATCAGGAATATGTATTAAAACAGGTAATTGATGTGATTAAAAATAATAATATTGATGGAGTAATTATTGCCGGTGATATTTATGATAAAGCAGTAGCTCCGGCGGAAGCTGTGGCACTTTATGACAGATTTATTACATCACTTTCATATTTGGACATACCTGTATTTATAATAAGTGGTAACCATGATAATGCACAGCGGCTTTCTTTTGCATCTGATATTTTGAAAAAATCGGACATTTATATAGCATCAGTATTTGAGGGAAAGTTAGAAAAGGTGACAATGCATGATAAGTATGGAGAGATTAATATATATATGCTGCCATTTATAAGACCTGCAACTGTAAAAAGATATATGGTAGAAGATGTAAGTAAAGTAAATAATGAAAAAACTGATAAAGCCATAACTGATAACATAATGAATTATGACGAAAAAAAAATATCAGAAGATGAAAATGACATAACAGACAATATAATTAATAAACAAAAAGCTGATACAGCGCAGGAAGATAAGACAATATTTACATATACAGATGCAGTTAAGTGGGTTATTGATAATACAGATATTGACAGTAGTAAGAGAAATATTATAATTGCACACCAGTTTGTAACAGGAGCTGTCACATGCGATTCAGAGGAACTGTCTGTAGGAGGCCTTGATAATGTTGAGGCATCAGTATTTGATGCATTTGATTATGTTGCATTAGGTCATATTCATGGACCACAGACGGTATCAAGGGATACCATAAGATATTGTGGCTCTCTTCTTAAATATTCTTTTTCGGAAATAAATCATAATAAAAGCATTACAATCGCAGATATAAAAGGAAAACACCCGGATGGCGGCTGTGATATAGAAATATCCACTTTTCCTGCCAGGCCTCTTCATAATATGAGACATATAAAGGGAAGTTATAGTGAAATAACTGACAGAAGCAGTTATATTAATACGTGTCTTACGGATTATATGTATATAACCCTGACTGATGAAGAGGATATTTTTGATGCAATAGGAAAACTTCGTTCAATTTATCCTAATATAATGAAACTTGATTATGATAATACAAGAACCAGAAACCAGTCCTATGTATTATGTGATAATAATGCTATATATAAGTCTCCGGTTGAGATTACGGATGATTTTTATGAAATACAAAACGGACAGGCAATGTCTGAGGAACAAAGAGGTTACTTATCAGATATTGCAAGACAGATATGGGAAGAAAATTTATAGAATTTCCCGGAAAGGAAAATGTTTATGAGACCTATAGAATTAAAAATGTCCGCCTTTGGCCCATTTGCAGGGCTTACAACACTTAGGCTTGATGCACTTGGTACAGATGGATTGTATCTTATAACGGGCGATACGGGTGCCGGAAAGACAACAATATTTGATGCGATAATATATGCTCTTTATGGTGAAGCAAGCGGAAATATAAGAACAACTGATATGCTACGCAGTAAATATGCCAATGCAGATACAGCTACTTTTGTAGAGCTTACATTTGTATTTAAGGATAAGACATATATTGTAAGAAGAAATCCGGAATATTTACGACCAAGTAAGAGGGGCGAGGGAAGATTTACAAAAGAATCAGCTAAGGCACAGCTTACAATGCCGGATAAAGAAGTGATAACAGGACTTGTATCTGTAAATAATAAAATTATTGAAATAATCGGACTTAATAAAAATCAGTTTTCACAGATAGCAATGCTTCCACAAGGGGAATTTATGCGTCTACTGCTTGCAGATACTAAGCAGCGTATAGAAATATTCAGGGAAATATTTGATACAGAATCATATCTGTTATTACAGGACAGGATAAAAAAAGATGCAAATGAATTATACAGGCTTGTATCAGATTATAAAAAGAGCATGGCACAGTACGTGGCTGACGTATATTGTGATGAAAATAGTGAATATAATCAGGCATTAATCAATATAAAAAATGACAGTCAGATGAGCATAAAAGAGATTCTTGATATAATAGATAAAATTATAGCACAGGATAAGTCATGTGACGATGAATATGACAAAGCAATAATTTCAATAGATAAGGGAATTGATCAACTAAATTCAAAACTTACTATAGCAATCCAGACAGAAAGAATTAAAGATGATTACAAGTCTGCACTTACACAATTAAATAATCTTACAGAGGAGTATGAAAATGTATACAGTATATATAAAGCCGAATGTGAGAAGGATAGTGAGAGAAATGAATTATCACTTAATATAGAAAAGAGCAGTGAAAAGCTTGAATCATATGAACTACTTGAAAAGTATAAAAAGGATTATGGGAAAAAGCTGGATAAAATTAACAATATAACGCAAGATATACATGAAGATACGAATAGTCTTAATGAATGTATAAAGCAGATTGATAATTGCAAAAAAGAAGCAGAGATACTAAAAAATACCGAGCTTGAGATAGAAAAGCTTAATTCTAAAATATCTGATATTATTAAGAAAAAAGAAGCTGTTGAATATCTTAAAGATGTATTTGAAAGAAAGATAAAGGCTGTATCGCAGGCAGATGAAGCAAAAGATAGATACATGAGTGCATTTGCGGCCTATGAAGAAGCCAATAACAGATATCTTAAAATGGAAAAAGCTTTTTTTAATGAGCAGGCAGGAATAATGGCGGCAGCATTAGAAGAGGGACAGCCGTGTCCTGTATGTGGTTCAGTCACTCATCCTGTACCTGCAGTTGCAGGAGATGATGCACCAACCGAGATGCAATTAAAAAAATACAAAATATATGTTGAAGATAAATCGAAAGAATGTTCTGAACTGAGTTCACAATCTGGTCTCTTAAGTGGACAGGCAGAAAGTATGAATAACATGTTTTTTAGTAGTATCGTTAATTTTAATACACAATGGAAAGAAGCATTGGATAATTCAAGTGATGATGAAACGATAAGAGTGGACATAATACAATTACTTGCAGATTTAGGTAAAATTTTAGATGAAGCTATGCTTGAAAAGAAAAATGCTGATGAGAATATATCAAAATATAATAACCTTATAAATATGCTTAGTGTTTATGAAAAAAAGATAGAACAGTTTAAAGATAAGATTAATAAAAGTAAGAATGAACTTGCAATATTAAGTGCACAGAATGAAAATATGCAAAAGCAGATATCACAGTTAGAAAAAGAGCTTGGAAATAAAGATATAATGCAGGCCAAAAAGCTGATAAATGATATGAAATTAAAAAAAGTACAATTGGATAAGGCATATGAAGCGGCAAAAAAACAGTACGATGAATATACAATCAATATTAAAACACTAAAAAACAGAATCAGCGATTTACAGAAACAGATAAGTCATACGGATAAACAAAAAACACCGGATATTGATATTCCAATGTATGAAAAACAGCTTGAGGATATGAAAAAGGAAAGACTTAAGCTGCGTGAAAAAAAGAATATAGTGGATATAAGAATAGCTAATAATGAGAAAGTATATAAATCAATAGAAAGAGTCAATGAAAAATCAGAGAAAAGCGAGAAGCATTATAGCTGGTTAAGAACACTTTCAGATACCGTAAATGGAAGTCTTTCAGGTAAATCACGTATTAAGCTTGAAACATATGTTCAGATGTCTTTTTTTGACAGAATTATAATGCGTGCAAATACAAGATTTATGAGGCTGACAGATGGTCAGTATGAATTAAAGAGAAGTGATAGTAAGGATAACTATAAGAATCAGACAGGACTTGAGCTTGATATAATCGACCACTATAATGGAACAATACGAAGTGTGAAATCACTATCAGGAGGTGAAGCTTTTGAAGCTTCATTATCTATGGCACTTGGCATGTCAGATGAGATACAGTCAAGGTCAGGAGGAATCCAGATAGATACTATGTTTATAGATGAAGGCTTTGGTTCATTAGATGATGAGTCGTTGTCACAGGCAGTAAAGGTGCTTAACAGCCTGTCATCTTCTGACCGTCTTATTGGAATAATATCACATGTAAGCGTTTTAAAGGACAGAATTGATAAACAGATTGTGGTTAGTAAAGGTAAGACAGGCGGAAGCAGTGCGGTGATATCAGTGTGAAAAATCACACTCATGTGATGATTATTTGCACGGCTGTTTGTACCGCAGGTGTCACAAATAGCTTTTGATGGCAGAAAAAAAACAGTATGTGCGAAAGTTTCTTTGGTTCTTCGTAACAAAGCTGCCCAGAAATGAGAATTGGTTTAAATATATTTGATTTTATGAAAATTTTATCATATTTTGGTTGATATTATTGTATAAAAATAGTAGAATTAGAAAAAAATGAACGGAGGTCAGTTTGATGAAGAAATTATTTTGTAAAAATGAATGTAAAGATAATGGTAAATGTGGGATTTTTAAGATAGTAGCTATTGCAGGAACAGTTATAGCTGTATTAGTAGGATTTGTTGTATTAATATGTAAGAAGTTCTCGTCAAAGAATAATGAAGAAGATACAGAAGAATTTGATGATTTTGACGATTTCGATGATGATTTTGAACTTGATGTAGATGAAACAGAAGAATCAGAGGATGATGCTTCAAGTGATAAGGAAGAAACAGAGGAAATAGAAGAATCAGAAGAAGAAGATGATGATACATCAGATGATAATGTATATATCAAGGATGTAGAATATAGTGACGAAGAAACAGAAAAGCAGGATGAAGAATAATCTATATTGTAAGGTCTGTTTATTACTTGACAAGCAGTATTATATCTGATAATATACTCAACAGTATAAAAGGGAGTAGCTTGCATATTACCTATGTTATATGTTTCGTCAGTACGAAAGATTTATCAGTATAGATAATATTTTTCCGGGGCATATTTAGAAGCGAGACTTTTATTGCATTTTATTTTGATGCAATAAAAGTCTCTTTTTTTACGCAGAAACAAGCTGCAATCCATTATTATATGTATTTTTTATGAAAGGGATACAAAAGAATGAATATTTTGTTGAATGTAGTATTATTACTTGTTGGATTTGTCGCTCTTATTAAGGGTGCAGATTTTTTTGTTGAAGGAAGTGCAGCGGTTGCGAAAAAACTGCATGTACCGGGAGTCATAATAGGTCTTACAATTGTGGCTATGGGTACGAGTGCCCCTGAACTTGCCGTAAGTATATCAGCAGGGCTTACAGGCTCTAATGAAATAGCAATAAGCAATGTAATCGGCTCTAATATATTTAATCTTATCGTAGTACTTGGGGTATGTGCGGTGATGGCACCGGTGGCTGTTGATAAGTCAATTATGAAAAGAGATTTTCCATTTTCAATTGCTATTACTCTTCTTTTAGCCGTATTTATATCAGACATGATATTAACAGGAAAGAGTGTTATTACAGATACACAGGCAAGAGCAGGTGGTATATCAAGATGGGAAGCACTTATATTTATAATATTATTTGCCGTATATATTCTTATTACTGTAAGAAGTGCAATTAAAAACAGACAGACACAGCAGGAAGAGATTGAAGATATGTCAGGTATAAAGTGCGCTGTATATATACTTGGCGGTATAGCAGCCGTTGTAATCGGTGGACAGCTTGTTGTAAACAGTGCAAGGGAAATAGCACTGTTTTGCGGTATGAGTGAAACTCTTGTAGGTCTTACAATAGTAGCAATAGGAACATCACTTCCAGAGCTTGTAACATCAATTGTGGCATCATCAAAGGGACAAAATGGAATGGCTGTCGGAAATGTAGTAGGCTCTAATATTTTCAACATATTACTTATACTTGGTGTATCAAGCTTTATACATCCTATTTCTGCTGGAATGTTTTCATTAATAGATATATGTATATTACTTGTAATGAATGTATGTGTATTTATCTTTGCGACAACAGGGAAAAAAATTAACAGATATGAGGGAGCAGCAATGGTGCTTATGTATGTGGCATATACAGCATATGCGATAATAAGATAATAAAAGAGGTCTTTGGTTTTATTAAATTATATGGTAAAAATGTACATTGAGGCATATTTGTGGAAAAGAAAAATATAAAAAATACACAATGATATTGACAAATACAAGAACAAGTGTTATGTTATAGATAAAGTAAAGCTGGTTAAGATTTACTTCATTACTTTTTGTGTTTTCGTATTTTTATAGATTATAATAATTAGAATAGTATTTTAATTTTGATTAATACTAATGTTAGTGTAACGGTGAGATTATTATATCTGTATGGATAAGGAATTGTTTTTGATGACTGTTTTCTATACATTAATGGGTAATGTGTGAGATTGTCATCGCATTTAGTAAGGAGATGACGTATCAACTAGTGAGTTTTAGAAAGTATTTAATTTTACAAACTTAATATTTCAATATATATTTATGATTATTTATAGTTATTATTGAGGCGTTGTTAATAATAAGTATGGATGGTGATTAATATTTATTGCAAGAACACATAACCCGGAATTAAAGGATTTTATAATATCTTTTATTTTCGGGTTTTTACTTTTTATGACTTAGATTTTTAATGATAATAATATGTGTGAGTATACTATATTAGTGTTGTAATGTTAATATATGAAAGGCGGAGATTTCAATGATTATTCTACATGGTAAAAGTGTATATAATGACATATGTATCGGAAAGATTTCCTTTTTTAAAAGAAATGAAAGCATCATAAAGAGAATAAAGGTACAGGATAGTGATACCGAGATTGAAAGATTTCATAATGCTAAGAAGCTGGCAGTAGAACAGTTGTCACAGCTGCATAAGAAGATGATTAAGTCAGTAGGGGAGGCGGATGCTGCCATATTTGAGATACATCAGATGATGTTAGAAGATCTGGATTATTGTGATTCAATAGAAAATATTATAAAGTCACAAAAGGTTAATGCAGAATATGCGATAGGTGTTACAGCGGATAATTTTTCTGATATGTTTCTTGCCATGGATGACGAGTATATGAGGGGCAGGGCTGCTGATGTCAGGGATGTATCAGAACGGCTTATTAATGTATTAAATGGAGTGGATAATAATATAATTGATGATAGTGATCAAAAGTATATTATTGCGGCAGATGACCTTGCACCGTCGGAGACGGTTCAGTTAGATAAATCAAGGGTATTGGGCTTTGTTCTTAAGAATGGTTCGGCAAGTTCGCATACAGCCATACTTGCAAGGAGTATGGGAATACCTGCAATAATTGGAATAGGAGAACAGTTATTAGAAGAGTATGATAAGGCTGATTGTATTGTGGATGGATTTACGGGAACGATATATATTGAACCGGATAAAGATACCCTGAAGATAATGAAGGAAAAGCAGCTTGAAGCTGACAGGCAGAAACGGCTCCTTTTAGAATTAAAGGGGAAGGATAATGTTACAATAGATGGAACGAAGATTAATATTTATGCTAATATAGGAAGTCCGGCAGATGTTGCAAAGGTTCTTTATAATGATGCCGGTGGAATAGGACTTTTCAGGAGTGAATTTCTTTATCTTGAAAATGATGATTTTCCGACAGAGGAACAGCAGTTTGCTGCATATAAACAGGTTGCAGAGAATATGGCAGGGAAAAAGGTAATAATAAGAACCATGGATATTGGTGCTGATAAACAGGCTGATTATTTTAATCTTAAGCATGAAGATAATCCGGCATTAGGTTACAGGGCGATAAGAATCTGTCTTACACAGACTGATATTTTTAAAACACAGCTAAGGGCTTTATACAGGGCAGCTATGTTTGGAAATATTTCCATAATGTATCCTATGATTACATCTGTAGAGGAAGTAATAAAGATTAAAGAGATTGTATCAGAGGTTAAAGAAGAACTTACGGCACAGGGCATTCCATTTAAAGACGATGTTGAGACAGGGATAATGATTGAAACACCGGCTGCGGCCCTTATAAGTGACGAGCTTGCAAAGGAGGTTGATTTCTTTAGCGTGGGAACAAATGACCTGACACAGTATACACTTGCAATAGACCGTCAGAACAGAATGTTAGAGCCGTTTTGCAATACTCATCACAAAGCAGTATTAAAGCTTATCCGGATGGCGGCAGACAATGCCCATAAAGAAGGTAAATGGATTGGAATATGCGGAGAGCTTGGAGCTGATATAACACTTACTGAGGAATTTTTAAAGATGGGAATTGATGAGCTTAGTGTTTCTGCTAATATGGTATTAAAGGTAAGAGACAAGGTACGAAGCATTAATTTAAGGGGATAATATAATGAATAAGCCAGGAACATTGTAAGGCTGTTTTTATTTTATAAATGTATCATAAAAATCTAATATGTTTCAAAGATTTCTTATATTTTAATTAAAATACTTAAATAATATAATTAAATTATCAAAGGGATACCGCTTAGGCGGAAAAGAAATAAGATTTTAGGAGAGTGTCAGGAAGTGACACTCTCCGGAATGGAGGTTTTTTATGAGGTTTAAAAAATTGGCAGCTTCAGTAATGATGGCGGCAATGACAGCAGCAGCACTGTCAGGCTGTGGTTCGGGAAAGGATAGTGCAGCTACAGGAACGCAGGCTTCAACAGAAAAAATATCTACTAAGCTTACTGTATGGGGAAGTGCAGAAGATCAGGCAGAGGAGAATGGTAAATGGTTACAGACCATGTGTGAACAGTTTAACAGTGAGCATCCTGAATGGGATATAACATTTGAATACGGAGTATGTTCAGAACAGGATGCAGGTAAGACGATTCCACAGGATCCAAGTAATTCAGGAGATGTATATTTCTTTGCAAATGATCAGTTACAGACACTTATAGATGCTAATGCGATAGCTAAACTGGGCGGTGAAACTGCTGATTATGTAAAGAATACTAATTCATCCAGCATTGTTAATTCTGTAACAGTTGATGGAAATATATATGGTATTCCATTTACAACTAATACATGGTTTATGTACTATGATAAGAGTAAATTTACACAGGATGATATAAAGAGTCTTGATAAAATGCTCGAAAAGGACAAGGTAGCATTTAATATTACAGAGGGCTGGTATATGTCATCATTCTTCCTTGCTAACGGATGTACATATTTTGGAAGCAACGGAACAGATGCAAAGGCAGGTATTGATTTATCAGGAGATAAGGGGGCAAATGCAGCTAAAGCTTTAGTATCTCTTGTTAATAATCCTAATTTTGTAAATGATGCACAGGGTGTTGGTATTGCAGGTTTAAGAGATGGTTCAGTAGGAGCTTTCTTCTCAGGCTCATGGGATTATAAGAGTGTTAAGGAAATCTTAGGTGATAATTTTGGTGCAGTTTCACTTCCAACAGTAAAGATTGGCGGAACAGATAAACAGCTTAAGGCATTTGCCGGCTCTAAGGCTATAGCAGTTAATCCAAACTGTAAATACCAGCAGATAGCTGTAGCACTTGCAAAATATCTTGGAGGCAAGGAAGCACAGCAGAAGCACTATGATTTAAGAAATGTTATACCATGTAACACAGAGCTTTTAAAGACTGATAAGATTAAGAATGACGTTTTAATAAAAGCACAGAATGATACAATTGATAAAACATCAGTTATACAGCCTACATTAACACAGATGAATGATTACTGGGCGCCAGCACAAAACTTTGCAAAATCTATTGTAAACGGTGAGATTACATCTGATAATGCAGCTACAAAGACAGATGAGTTTTATAAGCTTATTAATTCATCAGTAGTTAAATAATTAGCAACACCGAAACCGATACATCCCTCCGGTCAGGTAATGCCTGATAACGGCAGCGGATGTATCGTTATTATTTACCGGAGTGTTGACACCAATAATGTCTGTATAGGTTTCTTATAATATCTTATAAGAATGTAAATATAAGAATAAATATAAGAACGGAATACAGCTTTAAAGAAGGGGAGTGTGTTATATGGCTGACTCTAAAAAAGATAATCTTATAAAAGATGAGCAAAAAAAAGATAAATTCAAAAGTAAAAATAAAACAAAATATCAAAATAAATATACAGTATGTAATGCATTAAAACATGGAAATATATTTACAAGATTAAGCTGTATTATAATGGGACTTGGAAATATAACATGTGGACAGATTGTAAAAGGTATTATATACATGCTGTCAGAAGCCGGCTTTATATGGTTTATGGTATCAGAAGGATTACAGTGTCTTAGCATGCTTCCCGGTCTTGGTGAAAATGAACAGGGGGAGATATGGAATGAGACACTTGGTGTATATGAATATGTAAGCGGTGATAATTCACTTCTTATTTTGTTATATGGAGTGGCAACATGCTTTGTATGTGCAGCATTTATTATGTTATGGAGAAGTAATATAAAGAGTGCATATGAACAACAGATAAAAAAAGAGAGCGGAAAGCATATAAAAACATTTACGGAGGATATTAAGAGTCTTTTTGATGATAATCTTCATAAATTACTACTTACTCTTCCTGTAACAGGAGTACTTGCATTTACAATTCTTCCGCTTGTATTTATGATATCAATGGCTTTTACTAATTATAGTAAGGTTGACAGCCATTTAATCCTGTTTGACTGGGTTGGTCTTGAAAACTTCAAACAGATGTTTGATATAAGCGGAACACTTGGCAAGACTTTCTGGTCAGTACTTGGATGGACAATAATATGGGCAATATTTGCCACAGCATTAAATTATATACTGGGCATGCTTCTTGCAATGCTTATTAACAGAAAGGGAACTAAGATAAAAGGTTTTTGGAGATTTGTATTTATTCTTTCAATTGCAGTTCCACAGTTTGTATCACTTCTTGTATTAAGAAGTATGCTTACACAGGATGGTATTGTAAATGTAATGCTAAGAAATGCAGGAATAATTGACAAGGCACTTCCATTCTTTACTAATGCAACCTGGGCAAGAGTTACGGTAATTGTTGTCAATCTGTGGATTGGTATTCCTTATACAATGATGCAGGTTACCGGTATATTACAAAATATCCCAATGGAATTATATGAGGCGGCTGATGTGGATGGAGCTAATGGTTTTGTAAAGTTTTTTAAGATTACACTTCCATATATGTTATTTGTAACAGCACCTTATCTTATTACTACATTTACAGCCAATATTAATAATTTTAATATTATATATCTTCTCACAAAAGGAGATCCGGTACCGTCAGGAAGTACAGCCGGTAAGACAGACCTTTTAGTAACATGGCTTTATAAGCTTACGGTTGATTACCAGTATTATAATCTTGGAGCTGTAATCGGTATTATGACATTTATCCTGTTAGCAATTGGTTCACTGCTTGTATACAGAAGAACTAAAGCATATAAAGACGAGGAGGGATTTCAATGAAAAGAAAAAAGAAGGTCAGAAATATATTTGCACATTTGTTTTTAACAGTGCTTGCTATTGTCTGGGTAAGTCCATTATTCTGGATAATAATTACAAGCTTTCGTGCACAGAAGGGAGCATATACAAGCTCATTCTTTCCTGAAAAATATACATTTGATAACTATATAAAGCTTTTTACGGATACAAATATATTGAATTTCCCTAAGATGTTTACCAATACACTTATTATTGCAATATTTTCCTGTATTATATCAACATTTTTCGTATTATCAGTTGCATATTGTATGTCACGATTAAAATTCAAGTTAAGAAAGCCTATGATGAATATAGCAATGATACTCGGTCTTTTCCCTGCATTTATGGCAATGGTGGCAGTGTATTATATACTTAAGGCAATAGGCTTATCAGAAGGAGCAATGATTCGTGTAGCACTTGTGCTGGTATATTCAGGCTCGGCAGGAATACAGTTTTACATAGCGAAGGGATTTTTTGATACAATTCCAAAAAGCATTGATGAGGCAGCAAGAATAGATGGGGCAAGCAGATGGCAGGTGTTTACTAAGATAACAATACCTCTTAGTAAGCCAATTATAGTATATACTGTACTTACTTCATTTATAGCTCCATGGGTTGATTTTATATTTGCAAGAGTAATTTGCAGGGCAAATGCAGATTATTATACAGTAGCAATAGGCCTTTGGCAGATGCTTGAAAAAGAATATGTAGATAACTGGTATACGTGCTTTGCAGCTGGAGCTGTATGTATCTCTCTTCCTATTGCAATACTTTTCATTGTTATGCAGAAATGTTATAATGAAAGTATGAGCGGCGCAGTAAAGGGTTAATGTGACAGATATAGATAAGAGGTAATTATGGTTAAAAAGTGTATTTCAGTAATTATAATGACAGTTATGATATTATCTATGACAGCCGGGTGTAACAGCCCGGTTGCTTTTGATATATCCGGGAATAATACAGCTATAGATATAAATGGCAGTGCATATAAGGAGGCAGAAAATAACGCTTCCAATACTCCGTTTGGAGCATATCCTGATACTATATATTATACGCTTGGTAAGATGACAAGTGATAATAATTCCAATATGCCAAAAGGAGATACATATGAGGATAATGTGTATACAAGATACATAAAAGATACAATTAATGTCCAGAATGTAGATGCATTTGAAGCAGAAGACGGACAATACGATACAAAGGTTTCAATGGCTGTTGCAATGAAGGATATTCCCGATATTATGGTTGTCAGTAATCCTGATACACTATCACTTCTTATTGAGAATGATATGATTGAGGATATTAGTGAAAGTTATGAAAAATGTCTCAGTCCAAAGATAAAATCCATGTATGAAAGTTACGGGGACGAGATTTTAAGTCAGGTTACTTTTGATGGTAAGATTATGGCACTTCCTGAGACTAATATTACAGATGGACCTAATCTTTTATGGTTAAGAAAAGACTGGATGGATAAGCTGGGATTAAAAAAACCTGAAAATATCAGTGATGCTGTTGATATTATTAAAGCATTTGTGGAAAATGGCATGGGAGATAATGAAAATGGTAATACCGTAGGGCTTGTATGTGATACGAGTATTGCAGGAGAATGTGGCTATAGCAGTGAATACCTTTTGGATATTATATTTGCTTCATTTGATGCATATCCTAAGCAGTGGTTAATGGAAGATGATGGAAGTATCACATATGGTTCGGTAACAGATAATGCAAAGCAGGCGTTAGCTTATATACATGAATTATACGAAGAAAATGTAATTGATAATAATTTTCTTTTGAGAACTACCGCTAATATAATAGAGCTTATTGAAAATGGTCATTGTGGTTCGTTTTTTGGACCGTGGTGGGCGCCGAATAATCCGCTTATCAAGGCTGTAGGTTATGATTCGGAGGCTGACTGGCAGCCTTATCTTTTACAGACAGACAGTCAGGGAAGAACCTCTTATCACAGTCAGAATCCATGTTATAAATATATTGTGGTCAGAAAGGGGTATGAACATCCGGAGCTTGCAGCTAAGATAGTTAGTGTTTTATTTGATAAGATGCGTTATGAATGTAATACGTCAAAGGAATTAAAACAGTATTACCAGCTTAGCGTTGAGCCAACAGCAAGACCGTTATCAATTAATATAGATTATAAGAATGCATTGAATATGTGTTATCAGGAACTTTGTGATGTAATAAATAATGAAAAACAGCCATCCTCACTTAATATTATGGAAAGCTCATATTATGATGCCTGTATGTCTTACCTTTACAATTCAGGAGGTGTAAGCAAGAGTGTTAATGGTTCAGTTTCAGATAGGAATGTGGCAGGAAGGAAAGGCGCAACATCTGACCAGTGGGCGGCATATATGTCAAGAATAAAGGCGTGTTCGGTATTAAGTTCGGCTAATATTAACGTGGTAAACTCTGTATTTTTTGGAAGTACATATACTATGAAAAGCCGGTGGTGGCGGCTTAAAGAGGAAGAAAAACAGGTATATATAAAAATAATATGTGGAGAAGGTTCAATTGATGAATTTGACCAATTTGTAAGTTACTGGTATCAGAATGGCGGAACACAGATAACAGATGAAGTTAGTGAAAAGGTAAGTGAACTTAAAAAATATAAAAAAAATATAAATTGAACATTATTTTATAAAATGAATGACCGGTATATAAAAAACTTATGACTGCTTATGTTTTTTACTATGCCGGTTTGTTTTATAATGACGAATGGTCACTTTATCTGATATTTACATACTTTACAGTATGCACAAAAATATAATATAGAATTATTGTAGAATACTATATTTTAATAGGTAGAAACACGATGTAAAAAATTGACAAAATAAACAGGTATATTTGTGAAAATTTAGTCAAAATAAAGAAAACAAGGTACTGAAAATAGATATCATAAAAGCTTGCAATTTAAAAAGCGTGGTGCGATAATAGCTACAATATCAGTAGCAGTAAGTGCGCTTTATAATAAGAAGAGATATAAAGTGGTATTACATTTAGTTACATTGGTGTGTACTGTAACGATTATGTACAAGTGCCTGATATGATAAGTAATTGAAGGAAAGGAAGTGAGTATTACGGAAGAATTGGTAAACTCATTGCTGGAGGAGCTCAATTGCGAAACAGTTTTCACTATTCCGTTGTTCGGAGGCATAGAGATATCAGAAGCAGTAGTAGTAACATGGGTAATAATGGCAGTATTGGTTCTATTATCTGTATGTCTGGTCAGAAATCTGAAGGTTGAAAATCCTGGGAAAAAGCAGCTTTTACTTGAGACAGCAGTAAGCTTTTTGTATGATTTCTTTGAAGGTACCATGGGAGAAAAAGGAAAAAGATATGTCCCTTACCTTTCAACAGTAATTATATACATAGGAATTTCAAATATTATCGGATTATTTGGCTTTAAGCCGCCGACGAAAGCATTGAATGTCACAGCCGCATTGGCAATAATGAGTATTTTTCTTATTGAATACTCAGGTATTCATGCCAAAGGTGTGAAAGGATGGGTGAAAAGTTTTGCGGAGCCGGTAGCAATAGTGGCACCTATTAATGTTCTTGAATTGTTTATCAGACCTTTATCATTATGCATGCGACTTTTTGGTAATGTTTTAGGTGCTTTTGTAGTAATGGAGCTGATTAAACAGGTCGTACCTTTAGTAGTACCAATAGCATTCAGTTTTTACTTTGATATTTTTGATGGATTTATTCAGGCTTATGTATTTGTATTTTTAACATCACTATTTATAAAAGAAGCTATAGAATAGCAGATTGTTTTAAAATATGTTATAAAACATTTATTATGTATTAATATGCTTTAGAGTAACGGGATATAAGATAACAGGTTATTTTATAGCTTATATATTAATGTTTTTGATGTTAATTATATATATTTTACAAAAGAAAATGCGCTGGTATATAACAGCTTATAAGACAATCATATAATTCGAAGGATTGTGTTTTAATTTATTTATATTTATGATATTTAGATAATATCAAGATTTATATCAAAAAATATTTATATGAAAAGGAGATTAAAATTATGTCAACACTTATAGCTATCGGAGCAGGAATCGCAGTTATTACAGGTATTGGAGCAGGTATCGGTATCGGTGGAGCAACAGGTAAGGCAGTAGATGCAATCGCAAGACAGCCAGAGGCAGAATCTAAGATTAGTAAGGCACTTTTACTTGGTGCAGCCTTAGCAGAAGCAACAGCTATTTATGGTTTCGTTATCGCATTATTAATAATTCTTTTATTAAAATAATTAGTGAATTAAGAAAGGCAGGCGTAAAAGATGCTTAGATTAGATATGAATCTTGTCTTTACTATAATAAATCTGCTTATTTTATTCCTATTATTAAAGAAGTTCCTTTTTGGTCCTGTAGTAAGCGTTATGGAAAAAAGAAAAGCGCTTATAGAAGAACAGCTTGCCAATGCTGCTAATACGCAGGCAGAAGCTGATAAGATGAAGGCTGAATATGAGGAAACATTTAAGAATGCTGATTCACAGGCAGCCGACATAATCGGCGAGGCAAAGAAGAATGCCAAAGCTGAATATGATAAGATTGTTGAGGATGCTCATACACAGGCTGGCAGGATAGTAGAGAATGCAGAAAAGAATATGGAAGTTCAGAAAGAAAAAACACTTCGCGATATGGAAAGTGAAATTGCAGGTCTTGCAATGAGCGCAGCAACCAAAGTAATTAATGATAAATCAAGTGGACTTGATAACGCTAAGTTATACGACGAATTTTTAGGTAAAGCAGGTGATGCCAATGACACAGACATCCATTAATTATGCGACAGTTTTATATGAACTTGAAATTCCAAAAGAAATAATTGATGAGACAGAGAGAATTTTTACTGAAAATGATATTCTGTATAAGAGTCTTTTAAGTCCAATTGTTTCAAAGAATAGTAAGGATAATATTATAGACAGGGTATTTCCTAAGGAAATGCACAATTTTTTAAAGGTTTTGTGTCATTATAACAGTATTGATTATATTTATGAGATTTTTGATGAATACAAGACCATAACATATGAGAAAAATGGTATTTTACCTGCTACGCTTGAGTATGTTGTAGAACCTGATAAGAACCAGAAACAGGGAATTGAAAACTATCTTTGCCATAAATTTGGAAAAGATAAGGTTGAATTAAACTGTATATATAAACCTGAGCTTATCGGAGGTTTTGTAATCAATGCCGGCGATGTCGAAATAGACAGAAGCGTAAAGGGTAGAATAGAGCAGTTACAGCTAAAACTAGTAAAGAGGTGATATTTTGAGTTCTATTAGTTCAGAAGAAATAATATCTATTTTGAAGAGTGAAATAGAAAACTTTGATTATGATACATCTGATAAAGAAACCGGATCAGTCATCTGGGTTGGTGATGGTATTGCAACTGTATATGGCATTGATCATGCGATGTACGGAGAAATCGTAGTATTTGATACCGGCGTTAAGGGAATGGTACAGGATATCAGAAAGACAGAGATAGGATGTATTCTATTTGGTAAGGATACAGGAATAAGAGAAGGTTCTAAGGTAGTAAGAACAGGCAAAAAGGCAGGTATTCCTGTTGGTGATAAGTTTGTAGGACGTATTATTGATGCTCTCGGTGCTCCAATTGATGGAAAGGGAGATATTGAAAGTACAGATTACAGACCAATTGAACAGGAAGCACCTGGAATCGTTGACAGAAAGTCAGTTGATGAGCCATTACAGACAGGTATTCTTGCCATTGATTCGATGTTTCCTATTGGTAAAGGACAAAGAGAATTAATAATCGGAGACAGACAGACAGGTAAGACATCTATAGCAATTGATGCGATGCTTAACCAGAAGGGCAAGGATGTTATATGTATCTATGTTGCTATTGGTCAGAAAGCATCAACTGTTGCAAAGATAGTTAATACATTAACAAAAAATGATGCGATGGATTATTCTATTATTGTATCAGCCACAGCAAGTGATCCTGCACCATTACAGTACATAGCACCTTATTCAGCTACAGCACTTGCAGAATATTTTATGCATAATGGTAAGGATGTGCTTATTGTATATGATGATTTATCAAAGCATGCCGTTGCATATAGAGCATTATCATTACTTCTTGAGCGTTCACCTGGACGTGAAGCTTATCCTGGTGATGTATTCTATCTTCATTCAAGACTTCTTGAGCGTTCAAGTAAGTTAAGTGACGAGTTAGGCGGAGGTTCAATTACAGCACTTCCTATTATTGAGACACAGGCCGGTGATGTATCAGCTTATATTCCAACTAATGTAATATCTATTACAGATGGACAGATATTCCTTGAAAGTGATTTGTTCTTCTCAGGTATGAGGCCAGCCGTTAATGTAGGTCTTTCAGTATCCAGAGTTGGTGGTGCTGCCCAGACTAAGGCTATGAAGAAGGCATCAGGAAGCATAAGAATTGACCTTGCACAGTTCAGGGAAATGGAAGTATTTACACAGTTTAGTTCAGATCTTGATGCTACTACAAAGGCACAGTTACAGTATGGTAATTCACTTATGGAATTATTAAAGCAGCCACTTTGCAGACCTCTTAGTATGGCAGAACAGGTAGTTACACTTTGTACTGCAACTAATAAACTTATGGTTGATATAGATAAATCAAAGGTTAAGAAGTTCCAGATGGATATGCTTGAGCATTTTAACACAATGCATAAGGATGTAATGGATAAGATTGAGAAAGATAAAGTTCTTACAGATGAGCTGAAAGCTCAGATTCTTGATATTGCTAATGCATTTAAGAAGACATTCCAGTAAGATAAGGAGGTAGAAACATGGCAAATGCCAGAGAAATCCAGAGCAGAATGAAAAGTATCAAAGATACTATGAAAATTACAAATGCTATGTACATGATTTCATCCTCTAAACTAAAAAAAGCTAAGAAAAATCTTGCTGATACAGAGCCTTACTTCTATGCGATGCAGGGCGAAATCAGCAGAATCTTAAGGCATGTTCCTGAAATGAAAAATAAATATTTTGATGAAAGAAATAATATAAAACCCGAAGATAAAAGAATAGGTTATATAGTTGTAACGGCTGATAAAGGTCTTGCAGGTTCTTACAATCATAATATTTTTAAAGAAGTTGAGGAATGTATGCAAAAGAATGCAAATACTAAGTTATTTGTAGTCGGTGAGATGGGACGACAGTATTTTAAAAAGAAGGGACTTAAGATTGCACACCAGTTCCATTACACAGCCCAGAATCCGACAGTCGGACGTGCCAGAAATATTGCGGATATAGTTATAAACCAGTTCCTTGACCATAAAGTAGATGAAGTAATAATGATTTATACAAGAATGATTAACAGTATGCAGGTTGAATCAGAAAGAATCAAGCTTCTTCCACTTGGTAAGAGTGAATTTAATACAGTTAAAATTCCGGCAGGTGTAAGAAGAGAAGAGCTTATTATGTCACCGTCGGCAGAAGATGTTATTAATAATATCATTCCTAATTATGTGCAGGGATTTATATATGGTGCATTGGTTGAATCATTTTCAAGTGAACAGAATCTTAGAATGATGGCTATGCAGGCTGCAACTAACAGTGCGCAGGCAATGCTTCATGACCTGTCAATACAGTATAACCGTGTCAGACAGGCTGCAATTACGCAGGAGATAACGGAAGTAGTAGCAGGTGCCAAGGCACAGAAGAAAAAGAAGAAAAAATAGTGGAGAGGAGGATAATGTGAAAGTGTTTTCACATAAGTTGTACCATGAACAAAGGTAAAATCGTACAGGTCATGGGACCTGTAATTGACGTAGAATTTGAAAACAACGATCTCCCATACATAAAAGATGCATTGGAAGTGGACAATAATGGAAAAAAATGTGTAATGGAAGTTGCACAGCACATTGGCAATAATACTGTAAGATGTATTATGCTTGCATCCAGTGAAGGTCTTTGCAGAGATATGGAAGTAACAGCTACCGGTGCAGGAATTAAAGTACCTGTAGGAGATAAGACACTTGGAAGATTATTCAATGTCTTAGGAGAAACAATAGATGGAGGAGAATCTCTTGACAGTGAGAAACACTGGGTTATTCATAGAGATCCACCAACATTTGAAGATCAGAGTCCCGTAGTTGAAGTACTTGAAACAGGTATTAAGGTAATTGACTTACTTGCTCCATATGCTAAGGGCGGTAAGATTGGTCTTTTCGGTGGTGCCGGTGTAGGTAAGACAGTACTTATTCAGGAATTAATAAGAAATATTGCCACAGAGCATGGTGGATATTCAATATTTACAGGTGTTGGAGAACGTTCAAGAGAGGGTAATGACCTCTGGTCTGAAATGAAAGCATCAGGAGTTCTTGAAAAGACTGCCTTAGTATTCGGACAGATGAATGAACCACCTGGAGCCCGTATGAGAGTCGCAGAAACAGGACTTACAATGGCAGAATATTTCAGGGATGAACAGCATCAGAACGTATTATTATTCATTGATAATATTTTCCGTTTTGTACAGGCTGGTTCAGAGGTTTCAGCATTACTTGGACGTATGCCATCAGCCGTAGGTTATCAGCCTACTCTTGCAACTGATGTAGGTGAATTACAGGAAAGAATTGCATCTACAAAGAATGGTTCTGTAACATCAGTACAGGCTGTATATGTTCCTGCCGATGACCTTACTGATCCGGCTCCGGCAACAACATTTGCACATCTTGATGCAACAACAGTTCTTTCAAGAAAGATTGTAGAACAGGGTATTTATCCTGCCGTAGATCCACTTGAATCCAATTCAAGAATACTTGAAGCTGAGGTTGTTGGTGAAGAACATTATGAGACAGCAAGAAAGGTTCAGGAATTATTACAGAAGTATAAGGAATTACAGGATATTATTGCAATTCTTGGTATGGAAGAATTATCAGATGAAGATAAGCTTACTGTATACAGAGCAAGAAAGATTCAGAAGTTCCTTTCACAGCCTTTCTTCGTAGCAGAAAACTTTACAGGTGTTCCGGGTAAATATGTTCCTTTAAAGGAAACAGTACGTGGATTTAAGATGATTGTTGATGGTGAAATGGATGATTATCCAGAATGGGCATTCTTTAATGTAGGTACTATTGACGATGTAATCGAAAAAGCCAAGAATTCTGATGAAGCTAAATAGGAGGGATGTTAATGAGTTCATTCAGCCTTAAAATTATAGCCAGTGATAAAGTATTTTATGATGGCAGGGCAGAAGCTCTTACTATTCCGGCGATGGACGGACAGAAGCAGATTCTTCCCCACCATGAAAATATGGTTATTGCTGTTAATATCGGTGAATTAAAATTCAGGACAGAGGATGGCACTGTTCATCAGGTAGTTGTAGGAAAAGGTTTTGCAGAAACTATGAATAACCGAGTTATTGTTCTTACAGATACAGCCGAAAGACCTGAAGACATTGATAAAAAGAGAGCGCAGGAAGCACTTGACAGGGCTATGGAGCGTATGCGTCAGAAGCAGAGCATTCAGGAATATCATCATTCCCAGGCTGCTATGGCAAGAGCCATGACAAGACTTAAGCTTTCAAGCAAGTATCTTAATTAAAAATATATATTTATATAAAAATGGTTGTCATATATATGGCAGCCATTTTTTAATATCATAGATTTTTAATTATACTTGACAGAGTTTATATTTTTAGGATGTCAGAGATTGGTTTGACAATAATATAAAATCGCCGAGAGTATTATAATTATTGTACAGTAAATGTGTTTGATAATTATATATAAAAAATATTATACTTTAACTTGTCTTTTTTTGAAATGTAGCAACATCCTGCCCACCTCTACACCCATGTTTCAACAAATCTCAATTTATAGTTCATCTTAATTAATGTATTGTTTAAATATACAGATAATGGTATAATATTTTCATAATTTTGACAATAAAATACGGAGGAACGGAGATTAGTATGAAAAAAAGGTTATTATTAATACCGGTTACAGCAATAGCAGTTATTGCAGGTATATGGACACAGAAACCGGTTACTGCTAAGGCAGCAGATGATTTTGTAATCGTGCTTGACCCTGGACATGATGCGACACATGTTGGTGCAAGAGGATATGGACTTAAAGAAGAAGAACTTAATATGAAGATTGCATTATCATGCAAGGCGGAGCTTGAAAAATATGATGGAGTTAAGGTATATCTTACACATCCTACTATAGATTGTGGACTGCCGGGAAGCAGTACAAGGGAATGTCTGTATTCAAGACCTGATTATGCAAAGTCAGTAGGTGCATCGTTATATGTAAGTCTTCATAATAATGCAGGGATGGATACATCAGGACATGAAGTATATTATCCTAATGCTAATTATATTCCTGAATTTAATGTTGAGGGAGCAGCACTTGCACAGTGTATTTCAGATAAGCTTAGTGACATAGGAATTAATGACAGAGGCATACATACAAGAGACAGCAATGGTGATGAAGTTGATGAAACTAACTGGTATAATGATGGTTCAAGAGCGGATTATTATGCTGTAATAAGGGGTTCTAAGAAAAATGGATTTATTGGACTTATTGTAGAACATGCTTACATTTCTAATGCCAATGATGCTTCATTACTTGGTGATGATAATATGCTTGCTTTAATGGGACAGGCAGATGCACATGGTATCGCTGAATATTATGGTTTTGCTAAGAAAAATGGTATTATATATAGTAATGACAGATGGGGCATGTATAATGATGGTGAGTTACAGTCAGATTATAATGGACTTAGTAGTAATAATAACGGCTGGTGGAAGATAACCAATGGTTATGTGGACTTTGATTATACAGGAATTGTATATGATGAAAATAACGGCTGGTGGTATGTAAAAGACGGAGCAGTCCAGTTTGGTTATAATGGCTTAAAGTATAATGAAAACGGCTGGTGGAAGATAACCAATGGATATGTAGACTTTGAATATACAGGAGTAGCATATGGAGAAGAATCAGGCTGGTGGTATGTAAAAGATGGAGCAGTCCAGTTCGGTTATAATGGTATAAAGAGCAATGAAAATGGCTGGTGGATGATAACAGATGGATATGTAGACTTTGGTTATACAGGTTTATTATATGATGAAGAATCCGGCAGCTGGTATTATATAGAAGATGGAAAAGTCCGCTTTGACTATACGGGTTTAGTTAAACATAATGATTCATTATATTATGTTGATAAAGGCTTGATGAATATGAATTACTCTGGAGAATACAAGTCTGATGGACATACATATGTAATTACAAATGGTTATGTAACACAGGTAAAACATTCATGGGATGATGGTGTTACAGTAACAGAAGCTACATGTACAGACAATGGTATTATACGTTATACATGTAAGAGTTGTGATGAAACCAGGGAAGAAGTTATTAAGGCTAAGGGACATGAATATTCATGGGTAGTAGCTAAGCCTGCAACAACAAGCGAAGAAGGTCTTGAAGAATACAAGTGCCTTGTATGCGGTGATGTAAAGGAGACAAGAAAGCTTGAAAAGTTACAGGCAGAGGGTGATAAGAAGACAGACAATAATAATGTATCTGATAAGAATATTACAGATAAGGATGTTGCAGATAAAGATATTGCAAATAAAAATATTACAGATAAGATTTCCTCTGATAACAAGGCATCAGCTGATAATAAGCAGATAGATAGAAGCACAAAAGATGATGTGATATCATCTGTAAATAATCAGTAGTGTAACTAAAAATATATAATATAAGACAGGTGATGGTGGTTAAGAAAAGATATTATCATATAAAATTATGATATATAATCTTTAAGCCACTTTCACCTGTTTTATGGTTTACCATATTAAGGATGAACAAAATATTAAATTATTATTGATTATTTGTTAATAAATACATTATAATTATAACCTAAACACAAAAAAGGAGAAATCAGACTATGGAAAAATTTTTCAAAGTGAAAGAACATGGTTCAAATGTAAAAACTGAAATTCTTGCAGGTATTACAAGCTTTATGGCTATGGCATACATACTTATGGTTAATTCTAATATGTTTGCATCTTTAGGTGTTGTTTCATATAATGCAGTATACATTGCAACTGCAATTTCTGCTGTTATTGGAACACTTTTGATAGGACTTTTAGCTAATCTGCCACTGGCACTTGCTTCCGGAATGGGACTTAATGCATTCTTTGTATATACAGTATGCTTTACATTTGGATTAAGCTATGCTAACGGATTAGTATTGGTATTATTTGACGGTTTATTATTTGTTGTCTTAACAGTAACAGGTATACGAGCAAAGTTATTCAATGCCATTCCTATGTGTGTAAGAATTGCAATACCGGCTGGTATTGGTCTTTTTATTGCATTTATAGGATTACAGGATGCAGGAATTGTTATTGCAGATGCTTCAACATGCGTTAATCTTGTTTCATTTAACCTTTTTAACGGTAATGCAACATGGGCAACAGTTATGCCTAAGCTTATAACAATATTTACATTAATGATTATTGCTGTACTTGCAAGCAAAAAGGTTAAGGGTTCAGTATTTTTTGGTATTCTTGGTGGATCTTTCGGATATTATATATTAGGTTTTACAATACCTGGTTTTTATGATGGATTTGGTGCTAATTTCAGCTTTAATCCGTTTAAGGCATTTGGTGAATGGGGTTCACAGGCTTTTGGAAAAGTATTTACACAGGGATTTGATTTTTCAGCATATCTTGCTAACCATACATCAGCAGAGCTGGTTATTCTTATTATAACAACAGCACTTGCATTTTGTCTTGTAGATATGTTTGATACACTTGGAACACTGTATGGTGCATGTTCAAGGGGTGATCTTCTTACAAAAGAAGGAGATGTGCCTAACTTTGAAAAGGCCATGTTATCAGATGCCGTAGCTACAGTAGTAGGTTCAGTATGCGGTACATCAACAGTTACAACATTTGTTGAATCATCAGCGGGTGTGGCAGAAGGCGGAAGAACAGGTCTTTCTGCAATTACAACTGCGGCAATGTTTTTTGTAGCAATGTTTTTAAGTCCTGTTGCATCACTTATTCCAACCTATGCAACAGCAGGAGCATTAATATATGTAGGTGTTCTTATGATGGGTGGTGTTAAAAATATTGAATGGGATGATCCGGCATCAGCGGTACCAGCTTTCCTTACTCTTGCAATGATGCCTCTTGCTTATAATATAAGCTATGGTATTGCATTTGGTGTTATTTCGTATATCATAATTCATGTATTTGCCGGAAAGATAAAGGAAATTAAGTCATTTACATGGGTTGTTGGGATATTATTTGTATTGATGTTCTTCCTTACACACTAATACCGGGTTAGTATAATTTTCATGGCATATAAATTGCCGGTTTAATCAGAGGAATATATTTATTAAGAAGTCATATGCAGACTCACAGTTATATGTATATAGCCTGTTATCTTAGGGCAAGCTGTATTCATATAAGAGCGTAAAGCATATGACTTTTTATTTATATGGCTATGTGTCAGGTATTTGTTAGCCAATGATTTGACGGCTTATATGTGTAATGATAAAATGAAACTGTTAAAAACAGTGATTAGTATTAATGATAATATTTAAAAGACTGTATAATTGAAAATAATATAATTATATTCAGAGGTATATGAAATTATGGATAAAAGATTAGAGAATCAGCTGGCATTTGCATTAGAGATTGATAAGGAAAAAAATATCTTAAGACAGACACATTTGTCGGGACATGGGCGTAACGAAAATGATGCTGAACATGCATGGCATATGGCGGTTATGGCATATCTTCTTAAGGAATATGCTAACGAAGAGGTTGATATTTCAAAGGTTATGATTATGTGTCTTATTCATGATATTGTTGAAATAGAAGCAGGTGATACATATGCTTATGATGATGATGGATTAAAGACACAAAAGGCAAGGGAAGATATGGCTAAAGAACATATTTTTTCCATTCTTCCTGATGATCAGAAACAGGAAATGATTGCATTGTTTGACGAATTTGAGGCAAATCAAACGCCGGAATCAAAGTATGCACATGCAATGGATAATCTGCAGCCATTAATTCTTAATAACAGTAATGGTGGTTCTGACTGGAAACGGCATAAGGTATCGGCAAGTCAGGTATATAAAAGGCAGAATAAGACTAAGGATGGATCTGTAAAGTTATTTGAGGTTGTAGATAATATAATTAAGGAAAATATCAATAAGGGAAATATAATTAATAACTGATAAAGTGGGAGAGTGACATATGAATAACAAAATGACATTTTGCACATCGTATGGGAATAAAAATCATTCTAACAATATTATAAAATAGGAGCGTTATAATAAAATGGATAAATATTTATCAAATGCAAAGAATATGCTGGATTTTATAAAGAAAAGCCCGAGTTGTTATCATGTTATTGATAACTTTAAGACTATGCTTGATAACAAAGGTTTTTGTGAGCTTAAAGAAAACAGATTATGGAATATTAAAGAAGGAAACGGTTATTATACCGTGCGTGGTGATTCATCAATAATTGCATTTTATATACCTTGTAAGGACTATAGTAATTATCAGATATGTGCATCGCACAGTGATTCCCCTTCTTTTAAGATAAAAGAGAATCCCGAAATGCTGACTGATGGACATTACGTGGAACTTAACGTGGAAAAATATGGTGGGATGATATTTGCACCATGGTTTGACAGACCATTATCCATTGCAGGAAGAGTAGTAGTTAATGATACAGCCACGGATTCTTTAAGTGTAAGACTTGTAAATGTTGACAGGGATTTGGTGATGATACCTAATGTTGCAATACACATGAACAGGGATGTCAATGCCGGTTATAAATATAGTGCACAAAAGGATATGCTTCCAATACTGGGAGAAGAGACAGCCAAAGGCAGATTAAATGAGATAATAGCCGAAAGTGCAGGCGTTTCCGTACAAAACATAGCAGGTATGGATATGTTTTTATATAACAGGGTATCACCGGCTATATGGGGAGCTGATAATGAGTTTATATCATCAACCAAACTTGATGATCTGGAATGTGCATATACAACTATGACAGGTTTTATTGACAGCATTGGCAATAATAACAAGAGTGTGTCAGTATGCTGTGTATTTGATAATGAAGAGGTGGGGAGCACTACAAAGCAGGGGGCAGACTCAACAATGCTTTCTGATGTACTTGAAAGAATTAATGAAAGCTGTAACAGAACAAGACAGCAGTATATGATGGCAATAGCGGACAGTTTCATGGTATCTGCTGATAATGCACATGCTGTTCATCCACATCATCAGGATAAAGCTGACCCTACAAACAGACCGTATATGAACCGAGGAATAGTTATAAAATATAATGCTAATCAGAAGTATACAACTGATTCAATATCAGCATCAATATTTAAAAAGATATGCCAAAAATCAGGAGTACCCATACAGTCATATATTAATCATTCTGATATTGCGGGTGGTTCAACACTTGGAAATATTGCTAATACACATGTGTCACTTAATACTGTAGACGTAGGTGTTGCACAGCTTGCTATGCATTCTCCATATGAGACAGCAGGTATCAAGGATGTGACATATATGATAAAAGCTGTTAAAGAGTTTTATTCGACACATATCTATGCTGAAAATGATTTTTATAAGTTTATATAATTACAATTATCTAAAGTCAATTGAAGTTAATATTTAAAATAGTATTTATACTATTCTCTATTTCTGAGCAACATTTGCTGTGAAGAGGCGAAGAAAAATTTGCGCAGGCAATTTTTCTTCTGCCATCAATGGCTATTTGTTTTGTTCAGATACAAATAGCCGTGTGATAAAATAAGCTATCAGGCTTATTTTTCACACTATTCTGTAATCATAAATGCATGATTCATAGGACCACTGCCATGTCCAAGGTCAAGCATTGCCATAAGAGCATTGGATATGTAAGTTTTGGCATTTTCAATAGATGTTTTTAAATCATATCCTTTAGCAAGATTAGAGGCAATAGCACTTGATAATGTGCAGCCGGTTCCGTGTGTATTAGGATTATCTATTCTGGTTCCATTAAACCATACATAACTGTCATTATAATATAATAAATCGTTAGCATCGTTAATATTATGACCGCCTTTACATAGTACGGCACAATTATAAGAATTGCTTATAACTGAGGCAGCCTTAATACAGTCATCTGCCGAATTAATAGTAATACCGCTTAATACCTCTGCTTCAGGAATATTAGGTGTTATTACAGTTGATATTGGAAGAAGTCTTTTTTTAAGAGTATCAATTGCAGCTTCATTAATTAACCTTGCACCGCTTGTAGCTACCATAACAGGGTCAACGACGATATTTTTGGCATTATACTGATGCAGTTTATCAGCAATTATGTTGATAAGTTCTGAGGAAGAAACCATGCCAATCTTAACGGCATCTGGGAATATATCTGTAAATATGCTGTCTAGCTGTTTTCCAAGAAATTCAGGTGTTACATCCATGATTGCCGATACTCCCATAGTATTCTGGGCAGTAAGAGAAGTGATTGCACTCATTGCATATATACCATTTGCCATCATAGTCTTTATATCTGCCTGTATACCGGCACCACCGCTACAGTCACTTCCTGCGATTGTAAGAGCTGTTTTCATCTTCATATGTCCTCCTGAATAAATTTTGATATTACAATTATAAACTTAAATAATTATAAGACTGCGCCATGTTTTAGTCAATGTGAATGTGAAAATGCTTTATTATAAATTTTATTAAAAAATATTCAGATATATATATCTATAAATGCTGTAATTTAAAAATGAAGATAGTGTAGATATATTTAGAGTAAATTAATGTAAAAAATAAAAAAATATCTTTAAAAAAATATTTATCAGAATATAAATAATATTATTTATAACAAATTGTCTACATTTTTAAAATTAAACCAGAGATTTTTCTCTAGTTATTGCAATTATTCATTTTCTACAATTACTTGCTTTTATAATGCTAAATATTGTATAATATCTACAAAAATAACGTGATAACTTAATAAAATCAGACAGTGGGTATTTTTATTCTGAGATTTATTAAAAAGGAAAGGACATTATTATGGCAGCAAAAATCACAGCGGTAACTATTTTTTTGGTAATGTTTTTATTAATTATCTTTAGCAGGATAGAAAGACAGTACATAACTCTTGCATGTGGAGCGTTGATGCTCATTCTTGTCTTTGGTGTATTTATGCAAAGCATTTATGAGATAACACAGACACTTAATCTGTCCTGTTTCTTTACAGTCGGTTTCTGGCACACATCGGGAAGGACTGAAACCCTAAGTGGAATTAACTGGGATACTATAGTATTTATTCTTGGTATGATGATTATGGTTGAGGGAATGGCAAGAACAGGATTTTTCAGATGGCTGTGCATGTTTATATCAAAGCTTGTACATTATAGAAAGCTCCCGATATTTATTGCATTTATGTTTATGTCATTTGTACTTGCGATGTTTATTGATAGCATAACGGTTATTCTGTTTCTTGCAGCAGTAACAATTGAATTGTCAAGACTGCTTGAATTTAATCCGGTACCTATGATTTTATCAGATATATTCTGCGCCAATCTTGGAGGCTCCGCGACTATGTGTGGAGATCCGCCTAATATAATTATAGGAACTTCACTTGGATATTCTTTTTCAGATTTTATAATGCATACAGGAGCAATGGCAGCAATATCAATGATTGCTGTAGTGATTTATTTTTATTTTGCTTTCCGTAAGGAGTATGCTAATAATCCTGAAAATACAGTCGATGTAAGTAAACTTCCATCGCCATCAGGCGTAATAACTGATAAGAAAGGATTTATTATCAGTACAATTATATTTATAACAGCGGTTGTATTACTTGTAACACATGCATATACAGGACTTACGGTGTCATTTATAGGAGTATTTATAGCTGTAATTACATTAATAACATCAGGAAAACATGCACTTTCACTGCTTAAGAAAGTAGATTATAAGACATTACTTTTCTTTATAGGACTGTTTTTGGTTGTAAGTGGTCTTGAAAGGACAGGAATGTTAGAGATTGTTGCACAGCTAATTGAAAAAGCAAGTGGTGGTAATCTTAAGCTTATGATTGCAATTATTATATGGGTATCTGCTCTTGCAAGTGCATTTATTGATAATATACCATTTGCTGCGACAATGCTTCCTGTAATAAGAACTATTGCCGTAACGCAGAATATTAAATTATCTGTTCTTGCATGGGCATTGTCTATGGGTACGGATATAGGCGGCAGTGCAACACCGATTGGTGCATCAGCTAATGTAGTAGGAACATCGGTTGCGGCCAAAGCGGGTCACCCTATTGGCTGGGGAGAATATTGTAAAAAGAATCTTCCGCCGACAGTTATAACTCTTGTAATCAGTACATTATATATATTTGTTGTGTATATGTAAGTGATTAATTATTATTTATTTTATATAGAAAAGAGGTGCATTATTATGCCAAAGCAGTTGGTTATATCTATAAGCCGTGAATATGGAAGCGGTGGACATGAGATAGCAGAGAAGCTGGCTGGGCTTTTAGAGCTTAAGCTGTATGACAGGAATCTTCTTGATGAAGTGGTAAAAAGTAATAATTTTAAGGAAAACAGGCTTGAGAAATACGATGAAGTGCCTAAGAGATTTTTTGTATCAAAGACGGTAAAAGGCTTTAGTAATTCTCCTCAGGAGATAGTGGCACAGATGCAGTTTGATTATATGAAAGAGAAGGTGCACAATAAAGAGTCATTTATTATAGTAGGAAGATGTTCTGAGGAGAAATTAAGAGAGGCAGTAGATGATGACTGTATATTTATACCAATATTTATCAGAGCAGATATAAGTAAACGTATAGTAAGAATAATGAGATTATATAATCTTAATTCAACCAAGGCAAAGGAAAAGATAAAAAGGCATGATAGAAACAGAAAAGCATATCACAATTATTTTTGCAGTACCAGGTGGGGAGCTGCCTCTAATTATGATATAACTATCAATTCAGCTAAAATAGGCATAGAAAAGACCGTCAAAATAATAGCTGATTATATTACAGAAAGAATTAGTGAGACGGCAGATATTTAATTATAACTTATTAAAAGATTAAAGTGTGTATACAGGCATGGAAAATTTATATTGTGGATTTCAAGATTTGCAATATAATTTTTTCATGCCTGTATGAATTTAAAGAATCAATGTATCTTTGGCTATGACCGGCAGGACATTTATTAGTAGTATATGTTATCAGAATGTATTTTTGATTTGAGATTTTTTTAGCTTATTAATGGTAAGTTGTTGGATTACATAAATAATGTTATAATGTTATTGAAAAATATATTGAGATATATTTTTTTAATATATAGTATATATAAATGTGGACTCAACACATGGAGGAAAGATGTATATTTATGGCATGGAAATATGGAAATCTAAAAACAGATTGGACAGAGGAAAAGTAAAGATGCCTAAACTACGGGGATAGATTTGGGCATTAAAGATTTATCAATAAGAGAATGGTCGTGTCCTGTTTGTGGTGCAAAACATGACAGAGGCATTAACGCTGCAAAAATATACTGGCAGAGGGATTACGGCAAATAGCATAAAAAGAATAACTGGATAGGGAAGGTACTGCCCGAATTAACGCCTGTGGAGATAGTAGGTTGCGAGGTCTGTGAAGCAGGAAGCCCATTGGCTTTAGACAATGGGTAGTTCACTACAAATGTAAAAGGATGGAAATATTTTGAACGAAGAGATATATACAGTTAAGATGGACAGACCATTAGGTTCTGTTCACCCGGATGTTCCTACTATGGTATATCCGGTTAATTATGGATATGTAGAAGGAATTATGGCTAAGGATGGCGAAGAACAGGATGCTTATGTTTTAGGTATTGACGTTCCGTTAGATGAGTTTACCGGAAAGCGTATAGCTATAGTCCACAGGAATGATGATATAGAAGATAAATGGATAATTGTTCCTGAAAATATTATGTATACAAGGCAGCAGATTGCTGATATGATACATTTTCAGGAGCAGTATTTTGACAGCTATATTGAAATGGTCAATGAGGAAATGTGGGATGCTTATGATAAGAATGAGCAGAAACTCGGATATCTTATCCCAAGAAGCAGGGCAAAAGAGCTTGAAGATGGGGAGTATCATGTAGTTGTTATGATATATACAATGGATTATCAGGGAAGATTTTTAACAACACAAAGGTCGCGTAATAAGACTAATCCGCTTAAATGGGAGGTTACAGGAGGTTCCATACTTTCAGGAGAGAATGCTGAGGATGGGGCAATAAGAGAATTACAGGAAGAGACCGGTATATGTGTAGGAAAAGGAGACATGATACAGATTTACAGGTATGTTGATGATAACAGACATTGCATTTATCATGGCTTTTTTAATTATCTTGCCAATAATAATTCTTGTGATATTATATTACAGGAAGGCGAGACAATGAATTACCGTTTTCTTGATTATCACGAATTTGAAGAGCTTGTAAAGTCTGATAGATTTGTAAGGTCTGAACAGGGAAGATTTATAAGGTTCCAGAAGGATATTGAGAGAATTATTGATAGGTATATGAAGAAAAAGCAAAAATAATCCGATATTCTAAATATATAGTGATTTTATTATTCATACGGCTGATTTACGTTGCAGGCGTTACAAATCAGATTTTATCGTACAGCACAATCTGATATTTGGCTTACGATTATTAAAAATGACTGCGGAATGGAGATTATTATGAGAGTTGTTGGAAATTATGGAAGCACATTACTTGATTATATCAATAACAAAAACAGTATAAGTGATATTCTTAATTACAAGGTAACAGGAAGTGCCTTATCAGAAGAAGCTAAAGCTAATCTTAAGGCACATGGAATTGTATTTGGAAATGATACAGATTCAGAAGAACTAAAAGCAGCTTATTCACAGACAGCTAAGTCGGCTGCAGCTCTTAGAAGTTCATTAATAACACTTACCAGTAAAGGAGAGGATTCTTTATTTGCAAAGGATTCCATTGACAATAACAAAGTATATAATGCACTTAAAGATTTTGTTGATAATTACAATGGCATGCTTGATGGAATGGATAGTGTAGGTGGAACTTCTAATACCAGTTATAAAGAAGAACTTGCAGCACTTATAAAGGGCAGTTCTGATAAGCTTAGTAAGGCTGGAATAACAGTCGGTGCTGATGGCAGGCTGGTATTTGACAAAACATCACTTACAGATGAGGAGGCATTAGCAGTTAAAGAAGCATTTTATGCCAATACTGATTTTACAGAGGCAGTAGCTAATAAGAGCATATATGTCGAGGCTGATGCGATATCGGCAATGTATTCGCTGAAAACTTCTAATTATTCAGGAGATGCCACATATCAGGAAGGATATAATACATTACTTAGTAATTTTACTAAGAGTGTATAATTATTTATTTTGTTAAATATACAATTTGTGGTTATATAATTAGTTCAATATTTTTAGAATGGAAGAAGGATTAATGAAAAAGAAAGTTGTTGTAGGTATGTCAGGAGGAGTAGATTCTTCTGTAGCAGCATATCTTTTAAAGGAACAGGGTTATGATGTAATAGGTGTAACAATGCAGATATGGCAGGATGAAGAGACTGCGGCAGTTGAGGAAAATGGAGGCTGCTGTGGTCTTTCGGCTGTTGATGATGCAAGGCGTGTAGCAGCACAGCTTGATATACCTTATTATGTGATGAATTTTAAAAATGATTTTAAGAAAAATGTAATAGACTATTTTGTGGATGAATATAAAAATGGCAGAACGCCAAATCCATGTATAGCATGTAACAGATATGTAAAGTGGGAATCACTTCTTCAAAGAAGTCTTATGATAGGTGCTGATTATATAGCAACAGGTCATTATGCAAGAGTTGAAAAGCTAGATAATGGAAGATATGCAATAAGAAATTCTGTGACAGCTAAAAAAGATCAGACATATGCATTATATAATCTTACACAGGAGCAGTTATCTAAGACGCTTATGCCTGTAGGAGATTATACAAAGGATGAGATTCGTACAATTGCTGAAAAAATTGGAATACAGGTTGCACATAAGCCTGACAGCATGGAGATATGTTTTGTACCTGATCAGGATTATGCAGGTTATATAGAAAGAGAAACAGGATATGTAAGTAAAAAAGGAAACTTCGTAGACCTTGATGGCAATGTATTAGGAGAACATAAAGGCATAATACATTATACAGTAGGACAAAGAAAGGGACTTGGACTTGCACTCGGCTATCCTGTATTTGTAGTTGCAATAAGACCTGAAACCAATGAAGTTGTAGTTGGTAGAAATGAAGATGTAATGGCTGGAAAACTATATGCCAACCGTCTTAACTTTATGAGTATTGAAAATCCACAGGATGGAATGAGAGTTAAAGCTAAGATAAGATATAACCATGAGGGTGCCTGGTGTACAATAAGGCTTAAAGATAAAGATTTATTAGAGTGCGTATTTGATGAGCCACAAAGAGCTATAACTCCGGGACAGGCTGTTGTATTATATGACGGAGAATATGTTGCAGGTGGGGGAACTATAATTTAGTTTCTGGACAGAACAAATAGCCATGATGGTACAAGAAGAACCGCCTGTGCGGATATTTCTTCGCAACAAAAGTTACTCAGTGATAGGGATTATTATGGATATAATAAAGATTACGGATAATATAAGTTATATTGAAGCGGTTGAAAAACCTTTGTCAGCAGATGTTGTAATTGTACAGGCAGAGGATATTATATGGTTATATGATGTTGGAAGTCATCCGCTGATACCATCATTAATCAGAAATATTAATATAGATAATAAAGATATCAATGTGGTCTTATCACATTTTCATCCGGATCATATTGCTAATCTTGAAAATATAGAATATAAAAATGTATATCAGGGGAAGTATACATATAAGTATACGCATACAGGAATTGTTGTAGAAAAAGCAGTATATTTCGACAATAAAAAAACAAGAATTGATATATTGCCATTTCCATCAAGCCATTCAAAGGGCTCACTTGCCATGCTGGTGGATAACAGGTATCTATTTGTAGGAGATGCATTATATCCAAAGACAAAAGGTTCTGATAAAATGTATAATGTCAGTATCTTAAATGAACAGATAAAACTGTTAAAAAACCTTGAAATAACACATATTATGTTAAGCCACAGAAAACCTTTTGCAATGAAAAAAGAAGCAGTGATTATGTGGCTTTTGGATATTTATAATAAAAGAAACAAAAATGATGCATTTATCATGGAATAGATAATTTAATATAAGTTTTATACTGGAATTATAATCACATAACCGAAAGTATTTGAAAAATATATAGATATATTGTAATATACAAAATGTTAATAAAGTACTATTTTCAAAGTACTATAGTATATGATTAAGTGAGCGGAATGGAGATTATTATGAAAAAAATAAAATTAATTAATCGAATAAATTATCTCATTATTCTGTTAGGATTTATTTTATATATTGCATCAGGATTTATATTCAACAGAGTGGATAAAATATCAGTGTCTGATAAAGGAGTAATGACACAGATAGAACCAAAAACAGTAAAATATATAGATAATGATACAATTGAATATTATATAAGGCTTGATGATATGTCAGGTGATAATATGGCACTTAAGTTTTTAAGCCGTCATCAGGAGGTGGAAGTTTATGCCGAAAACAGTCTTATATATTATATTAAGGCGCATAAATCTATATATGGAACGACAACAGGAACTAATTATGCAGTTGTTAATATTCCTTCCGGAACGACACATATTAAAGTAAGATTAACTAATGTATATAGTGGTTTAAAGATAAGACAGACTTCTTTTGAATATGGTGATGAGGCAGGGATAGTAACTAATCTTGTATCTGATTCTCTTATACCTGTAATTTTAAGTTCATTTATCATATTATTTGGTATCGGAATGTTTCTGTTATGGATTATATGCCGTAAAAAAATTGTCAATACGCAGTCGCTTTTATATTTTGGTATATTTGCAATAAACATAGGTATGTGGACATTAAATGAAACATCACTTGCAATTTTTTTAGTGGAAGACAGAAAAATAGCTTCACTTATCGGATTTATATTACTTATGCTGCTTCCGGTTCCATTTATGCAGGCAGAAAAGAATTTTTTCAGAATAGAAAACAGTATGGTTAATAACATTTTCGGTATTATATTTACTATAACTGATATAATACTGCTTGTGTGCCATATGACGGGTATATGGGAATTTAAAAAGAGTGTATATATTATACATATAATGCTTATATTATCATTTTTATATTTTTGCGGAATTCTCATTAAAAGAATTAAGGATAAGGGCTTTGACAGGAAAGTAAGGCTGAACATTGTTGCAGTAGCGGCTTTGGGAATTTCGATGGTATTAGACATAGAAGCATATTATAAAGGTATGCAGAAGACCGATGTATATGGGAAGATTGGTATTATTGTATTTATAGCAATGCTTGGATATGAAATTATATCAGAGGCATTTGAACAGATAAGAGAGGGCCAGAAGGCTGAATTTTATAAGGAGATGGCTATAACTGACAGCATGACAGGTCTTTATAACAGAACAGCTTTTGAGCAGTGGGAGCATGATACTTCTGATTATACAGGATTTTCAATTGTTACATTTGATCTTAATAATCTTAAATGGTGTAATGATAATCTTGGACATGCTGCCGGTGATGAATATATAGAGCTTGCGGGGAAGGTTATTAAGGATATATTTGGAAGACATGGAAGCTGTTACCGTATTGGTGGAGATGAATTCTGTACGGTAATCAGACAGAAAGAAAGAAGGTTTAACTTAGAAAGGCATGTAAGGCAGTTAAGAGAACGTGAAAAAAAGATTAAAAGAGAAAATAAACATATTGGATATGATTTTAATATAGCATGTGGTTATGCTGAATTTGATGGCAGGTTAGATAGTGATTTTGAAGATACAAGAAGCAGGGCTGATAAGAATATGTATGACAGCAAAAAAATGTTAAAGTGCAGGTTATTATCATAAAATGATTTGTTGATGAGGTTTATATAAAAAATATTAAAAATAATATTTGTACAAATAAAACAATAATCAGCATAATCTGCAGTGTTTTATAAATGGTATTAAAAGAATATAATTGAAATATAAGATTATAAAATTAAGTACAATACACTTTTAGTTAAAATATTTAAAAAAAATACTTGCTAAAATTAAAGCTATGGTGTATATTGATAATAAATTAAAGCGTTTGTCAAAGGGGACAATTTTTAAGGAGGTATTTTTATACTTCTTTAAGATTGTCCCCTTATTCTATATTTTGATAATATTTAATATATGAGTATTAGTAGAAGCAAGCGGTAAATTAGAATCGGAGGATATTTTTATGGATAAGATTGATAAGAAATTAATTACACTTTTACAGCAGAATGCAAGAATGCCGCTTAAGGCTCTGGCAGAAAATGTATTTTTATCATCACCGGCAGTTTCTGCAAGAATTGAACGACTTGAAAAAGAAGAGATTATTGAAGGCTATGAAGTAAAGGTCAATCAACTAAAGCTGGGATATCATATTACGGCATTTATTAATCTTGAGGTTGCACCTGTCCAGAAGCCGGAATTTTATCCATTTATCAAGTCATGCCCTAATGTTGTAGAATGTAACTGTGTAACGGGAACGTATTCAATGCTTTTAAAGGTAGTATTTCCAAGCACGATGGAGCTTGATACATTTATAGGACAGCTTCAGAAGTTTGGGCGTACAAGTACACAGATAGTATTCTCAACACCGGTTGCACCGAGAGGAATTGATGTTAATGCTGAGATGCCTGTACAGGAATAAAGCTGTATATAATTAAAATTGCAAAAATTATATTAAAAGACAGTACCACTATTGAATGGGGCTGTCTTTTTTGGTAAAATCACACTATTAATGTATAAAGAAAGGTGCAATAATTGTAATGAGTGAACATATAATGGACGAAAAGCAGGAGATGACTGCGAAGATACTTGAAAATGTTGGAAAAGTAATAATAGGTAAGAAAGAAGTCTCTAAGTTTATCCTTACAGCAATGCTTGCAAATGGACATGTATTACTTGAGGATGTACCGGGAACCGGTAAGACTGTGATGGCAAAGACATTTGCAAAATCAATAGAAGCCGGATTTAACAGAATACAGTTTACACCGGATCTGCTTCCATCTGATGTTACAGGAATTAATTATTATAATCAGAAGCAGGAAGAATTTATATTCAGGGAGGGACCTGTATTTACTAATATTTTACTTGCTGATGAGATTAACAGGGCAACACCAAGGACACAGTCGGCATTGCTTGAATGTATGGAGGAACATCAGGTTACAATAGATGGAGTTACAAAAAGACTTGATGAACCATTTATTGTAATAGCTACACAAAATCCTGTAGAAACAGCAGGAACATATCCACTTCCTGAGGCACAGCTGGACAGATTTATAATGAAGATTAATATGGGTTATCCTGATAAGAATGAAGAGCTTGATATTATTAACAGATTTTTAAAGAATAGTCCGCTAGATATGATAACTCCGGTATGTTCTAAGGGGGATATTGTGGCAATGCAGGAGGCTGTAAAGGATGTGTATGTACATCCTGCGGTTATGTCTTATATAGTTGATATCGTTAATGCTACAAGAAATAATTCATCAGTTTCAACTGGAGTAAGTCCAAGAGGAACAATTACAATGGTTAATGCGGCAAGAGCATTTGCATATATTTCAGGAAGAGGTTTTGTGACACCTGAGGATGTTAAGACACTTAGCGTACCGATATTTTCACACCGTCTTGTATTAAAGAACGGTTTTGCCGGTATTGATGGCGCAGAAAAGATTATAGAGGGGATTATATCATCTGTTGAAGTACCAACAGAAGAATGGGACAGATAAATGATTGTATTATTGATGCTTATTGGTGCCGGTATAATATATACACTGCTTCAATATGTATATAAGAGATTCTGGGCGAAAAATCTTACGGTTGATATAGCTTTTGATAAAGCATATACATATATGGGGACAGAGGCGGTTATTACTGAGACTGTAACTAATATGAAAGCATTGCCGCTTGCATGTATAAATATGAAATTTAAGATTGATAAAAGTCTTGATTTTGGAAATGCAGATAGTAATTCAGCGGTTTCTGATAATACTTATAGAAATGACATATTTGCATTACTATACTATCAGAGAGTTACAAGAAAGATACCTGTAAAATGTACAAAAAGAGGAGTATATTCCATAGATGATGTACAGCTTGTATGTAACGGGATATTTATGAATGATGTACTGGTTGCAAAATATCCGGCAGATTCCATGATTATTGTATACCCTGCCCAGACAGATGTGACAAGACTTCAGATACCATTTTCTAAGGTGATGGGTGTAATAGAGCGTAACAGGCATATGTTTGCCGATAATTTTATGTTTCGTGGTATAAGGCAATACGAGACATTTGATCCGATGACGAATATTAACTGGAAAGCTTCTGCAAAGGCAGGAGAACTTATGGTCAACCAATACAATGAATCAGTAAGCCAGCAGGTGTGTATACTTCTTAATCTCGAACCGGCAGGAATGATAAGGTACGATAAACTTTCAGAGGAGAGTATATCTATAGCATCGGGTTTGTCTAAGCTTTTAATTGAGCAGGGGGTTTCTGTGTCAATATATAGTAATGGATGTGATTATAAGACAGATAAGAACGTTAAGATTATGTCAGACAGTGGTATATCACAATTTAATGCTATTAATACGGCACTGGCAAGAATTGACCTTGATAAGCCTATGCCTGAATTTAGTAAGTTTATGACGGAGGTAAGGGCTGATATTGTATCAGATAATGCAGGCAGCAGTGCAGGATTATTATATATTATAATATCAGCAGGAGGAAGAAAAAAATTCCAGCTTGGTATTAATGAAATTACAAAGTCATCAGATGCTATGTGGATTCTTCCATTTCATATGGGTATGGATACCGGTTTACAATATTGCAATATACCTGTAACAGAATGGGAGGTGGATTATTAGATGTCTAATAAGAAGTTATCAATGACATGTAATATACTGGAAGCATTAATACAATGTCTTGTTGTATTAAGTTTTACAATAACTGTTATAATTGGAACTCTAGGACTTGGAATCAATAAACTTCCAGACTGTTTTATAGTAATTCTTCCTGTGGTACTGACATATATTTTAAGGAAGTTTATAAGAAAGTTTCAGATATTTACTTTTATTAATATGATAATTTTATTAAGTTCTTTTCTGCTGGGTGCTGATTATACAGAAAGGTTCAGCTATGTACTAATCTATTTTGTAATATTTGTATATTCGATGAGAGCCAAATACAAGGCCATTAAGTATAAAGAGGTTTCTATGCAGGTTGGGGAAAGTGCCACTGTGCAGGGACGTGATATAAGCGGAAGGTTAGAAGAGCATTTGTTTGCTGGAGAAAAAGTACCAATTGCATTTGCAGCAGTTATGGTTCTTGGTTATTTTGCAGGGTATTCAAGGGGAAGCGCGATAGTTTTAAATAGTCAGGTTATCATATGTGTATTATTCATTCTTTGTCAGATATTATATAATAATCTCGAAAAACTTAATGATTTATATATAAATAATGCTGATAAATCAGAGTTTCCAGCACAGCAGCTTAAGAATGTTAATATTTTCACACTTGTAATAACATGTGTCCTTGTGCTAATAGGTATGCTTGCATTTTATAACGGTGAATATGGTAATATTTTTTCGATAATATCGGATGTAGGAATGTCAGGGCTTAGAGCATTTTTAAAAGGCTTTATATTCCTTTTAGGACTGTTTGAGGGAAAGCAGACAGATATGAACGAGATGGATACACAGACAGAAGAGACAACAGAAGGTCTTATAAGCCCTGAGGATGTGTATCAGCCATCACATGTTGCAGAAGCTGTGGCCGAAGCAGTGGGAGTGGTTCTTATAGCTGCCTGTGTTATTGCACTTGTATGGTTTGTTGTAAGATATGTTAAACAGATTAATAAGACTAAAAAGCTTGGTACTGATACAGTAGAATATGTAAGACCCAAAAAGAGCAGTATTAAGACAGAGAATAATGTGTATATAACACAGGAGATTATTTCAGAACAAAAAAACAATAAGGCTGCAAGAAAGTATTATAAAAAGCGTGTTAAGAAAGGCTTTGGAAGGAAAAAACCTGAAAAGACATATACACCGCAGCAGCTTACAAAATATGGTATTACAGCGGATGATGATAATGCTAAGAGAATAACAGATGCATATGAAAAAGCAAGGTATTCTAATCAGGCAGTTACAGCTGAAGAATTAAATATACTTAAAAAGTTATAATTGCGCTGAGAGATTTAATCTAAAGTTCGGCTGTGAGATTTAATCTAAAGTTCCGGTTGACATACTTTGTTGATAATGATAAGATTTATTTAATAAAGTAAATGCAATGACAAGGAGGAGTACATATTCTTCGGTTTTCAGAGAGAGGACGGCAGGTGCAAGTCCTTATTCCCAGAGTATGGAAGTAGCCTTTGAGCAGTGGCTTGAACGGATTATTATATTAAATATATGATGATTTTATTAGATGTCAACGGAATGTCCCTACGTTATAAGGGAATCAGTATCGGATAAGTATATTTTAATTATTCTGTATTGATATGAGAGTGAGGATATATTCCTTGAATTTAGGTGGTAACACGGATTTTAATTCGCCCTAAGCTGGTAACCGGCTTAGGGTTTATTTTTTTTCAGGAGGTAGCAGATGAAGATTAAGGGAACTGAATTATTTGTAAAAGCTTTAATAGAAGAAGGTGTTGATACACTTTTTGGATATCCGGGTGGTCAGGCGATTGATTTGTTTGATGCATTATATGACCAGAATAAGATAGATGTAATACTTCCACGTCATGAACAGGCATTGATACATGCAGCTGATGCATATGCACGTTCAACAGGCAGGGTAGGTGTATGTCTTGTTACAAGTGGTCCTGGTGCGACTAATCTTGTAACAGGTATTGCGACAGCCAATTATGACAGTGTACCTCTTGTATGTTTTACAGGACAGGTTCCTTTAAACCTGTTAGGTAACGATGCATTTCAGGAGGTTGATATAGTAGGTATTACAAGAAATATATGTAAATATGCAGTGACAGTAAGAAACAGGGAAGAGCTTCCAAGAATTATTAAAGAGGCATTTTATATAGCAAGAACCGGAAGACCAGGACCTGTAGTGGTAGATCTTCCAAAGGATATACAGCAGGCGATGGGAACGGATGAATATCCTGATACGGTAAGTATAAGAGGATATAAGCCTAATGAGGGTGTACATATGGGACAGATTAAAAAGGCTGTTTCAGTTTTAAGTAAAGCCAAAAAACCGTTATTTTTAATAGGTGGCGGTGTTAATATTGCACATGCACAAAAAGAAATGACACAGCTTGTGGAAACGACAGGAGTTCCTGTAATTACGACAATTATGGGTAAGGGGGCAATTCCTACTAATCATCCGTTATATATGGGAAATATTGGTATTCATGGAAGTTATGCAGCCAATCACGCAGTAAGTGAATGTGATGTGTTATTCTCGATAGGTACAAGATTTAATGACAGAATAACAGGAAAGATTAGCGAGTTTGCAAAGAATGCCAAGATTATACATATTGATATTGATGCGGCATCAATTTCAAAAAATATTGTTGTGGATATTCCAATAGTTGCAGATGCAAAGATTGCAATTGATAAGTTAAATGAAAATGTTAAACCTGTTGGTGCAGAAAAATGGGTTGAACAGGTTACAGAATGGAAGAATGATTATCCAATTAATATGGATAAATATGTAGGTCTTACACCTGAAAAGATTATTAAAAAGATAAATGAAAGATATAAAAATTCAATTGTTACAACAGATGTAGGTCAGAACCAGTTGTGGACAACACAGTATCTGGAACTTGATGAAAACAGACAGCTTCTTACATCGGGAGGACTTGGAACAATGGGATATGGTCTTCCAGCAGCCATTGGTGCAAAGCTTGGCAATATGGATAAGACAGTTATATGTATTTCCGGAGATGGCGGAATGCAGATGAATATACAGGAGATGGCAACAGCAGTAGCATTAGAACTTCCATTGGTTCTTTGTGTATTTAACAATGGTTATCTTGGAAATGTAAGACAGTGGCAGGAGTTGTTCTTTAATAAGAGATATTCAGGCACATGCTTAAGATATAGAAGAAGCTGTGAGCGTAACTGTACAAAGAAGGATGAATGTTGTCCTAAGTATACACCTGATTTTGTAAAATTGGCTGAAAGCTATGATGCATATGGTATCAGGGTAATGAATGAAGAGGATATGGATAAGGCATTTGATTATGCGGATTCACATAAGAATGGTCCGACAATTATAGAGTTTATTATAGAAAGAGAAGCAAATGTATCACCAATGGTTCCGGGTGGAAAGCCTCTTAATGAGATGATAATGGATTGTTAATTAACGAATAAAAGTGAGGTAATATATGAATAAGACAAATAATATAAGCAAGAGATGGATTTCACTCTTTGTAGAAAATGATATAGGTGTACTTGCTAAGATTTCAGGACTTTTTTCAGGTAAATCTTACAATCTTGACAGTCTTACAGTTGGAGTGACGGAAGATCCTACAATATCAAGAATGACTATCAGTGTAACAAGTGATGATATAACTTTTGAACAGATTAAGAAGCAGTTAAACAGAAGTGTGGAAGTAATTAAAGTTATTGATCTTTCAGATATATCAATTAATATGAAAGAGATAATGTTTATCAAGGTTAATAAGTGTACTGAAAAGGATAAAGAAGAAGTATTCAGAATGGAGCGTGTGTTTGGACTCAAAGTTGTAGATTATGACAGAAACAGTATTCTTCTTGAATGTGTCAATACGGAATCTAAAAATAATGAACTGGTAAAGCTGTTTTCAAGTTCATTCCTCAACAGAATAGAGGTAGTACGTGGAGGAAGTGTGGCAATAGAATCAGTAACCAGAACAGACCGTTAAATTGTGATTTGTTGAAATACGGGGTGTAGATGAGGGCAGGCTGTGGCTGATATGTAAGATTTGTACGCTGATGGGAAGAACTAAGTC